>Ga0209019_1000006_pt1 | contig 87488 bp, 81 predicted proteins | sample METZYME_3_300m_FD_187549 | JGI IMG/M metagenome (GOLD analysis project Ga0209019, IMG submission 187549) | Marine microbial communities from oxygen minimum zone in mesopelagic equatorial Pacific - METZYME_3_300m (SPAdes) (version 2) | ecosystem: Environmental > Aquatic > Marine > Oceanic... | reverse complement strand
TAAATCGATATCGCCTTTACGAAGGCCCTGGAAAAGGGGTAGCGTCGAACCCTCTATCTGGCTGGTCGGATATCCATAACCATGCTCCACGATGTACCGAGCCACACCGTTTTGGACCAACGCGCTGGTCCAGTCGAGACCACCAAATACGATTTCTCTTTTTTCTTTGACAGCCTCAACTTCTACAATCTTTTCTACTTCTACTTCTACTCTTTCCTTAACTATCTTTTCTACTTCTACTTCTACTCTTTCCTTAACTATCTTTTCTACTTCTACTTCTTTGACTACTTCTTTGACTACTTCAACCGGGACTTCCTTAGTAATTTCTTTAATTACCTCGACGGTCTCAATCTCAGTGCCGCAGGCAGCTGCCATCACCGAGAACATCATGGCCAGCATCACCAACAAACTTGCTTTCATGCTTCTTTTTCTTGATATCACGATATTCCTATCTCCTCGGGGCCTTTTGGTTTGCCTTCTCATCAGGTAAGCGCCGCCATTATTTAGCGTCTGATCTATCTGGCGCAGCCCTAAAAAAATTTCCAGCCCCAACCCTATCGCATCTGGGTTTGTCAGTCAAATTGGCGATTGGCTTGACCACGCTGACTCGGCTAGGTCTAGCGGCCCCTTCGCATTCCCAGCGCAGGCGCGATAGCGGCCAGCGATATTATCGAAGCGGTTAAGAAAAATCGCTGGAACAACTCCAACCCCGCCGCGTTGACGTTGGCCGAATACTCGGCGGCGCGGATCTCAAATACGCCGGCGGCCTCTCCGGAAAACGGTAGCGGAAATTCCAGCCCGGCGGTAAGCACTTGAAAATGCTGGACCCCCCAGGCGGACAGCGCGGCCAACCCTAACGTCATCCCCATCATCCGGGAGACCACGACCAAGGACGCAGCCGTGCCCCGGTAGTCCTCGCCTGCCGAATCCAAGGCATGCACGGTGATGGGGGCGATCACTAAGCCAAATCCGAAGCCGGAGATCAGCAGATGAACAGTCAACTCGGGATCGGCGACGCCCAGTTCCCAGCCGCTGGCCAAAAACATCCCGATGGCCATCAATCCCAACCCCGTAACCGTCAATGGGCTGGGGCCCAACCGGTTCACCAACAAGCCGCCGACCACCGCGCCAAGGGGGATGATTCCCGTTAATCGAAGCAGCCAAAGCGCTCCGGTGAACGGTGATTTGCCCATCACTGTATTGGCCATCAACGGCACCGTCACCATGGCGATGATTAGCACTACCCCCACCAACACCTGCGTGAGGTTGGATGTTAGGAACGCCCATGACCGAAAAAGGGCCGGAGCAAGCAGCGGCTGAAACGTCCTCGCTTCCACCAAGACTAGAACGGCAACCAGACCGACTCCCCCAGCGGCCAAAAGGAACGGATATGGCGAATCGAAGGTGAACAGGCCGCTGCGTGATAGTGCCAGCGAGAGGACAAGTAGAACACCAACGAGGATGACCCCGCCCATGTAGTCCACTTTGGCCGCCACATCCCGCCGGTTCGGCAGCCAGAGCAGCGCTGCGAAGATAACGGCGCTCTGAGGGATGTTAAGCCAGAATATCCAACGCCAATTCAGGAGCTCGACGATCGCTCCGCCGTAGGCCGGACCCAACATGGCTCCGGCCTCGGCTGATGCGCCAACCACGCCCAAGGCCAGACCTCGCTGCCCTTTTGGGACCAGAGTGGTCGCCAGAGCCATCCCGATAGGGACCGTTGCGCCGCCGCCAACTGCTTGAATCACCCTGGCGCCGACCATCCAATCTAGATTCGATGAGAGGGCAACCAAGCTGGTTCCGACGCAAAATACCACTAGGGACGCCTGATAAACCCGTGGATAACCGTAAACATCGCCCAGGCGGCCAATCAGGGGCATGGCCACGGTATACCCAAGCAGGTAGGCGGTGATGATCCAAGAAACCCGGTCCAGCTCGGCGATGGGGACCTTCAGGTCCAACATCACGCTGGGCAACGCAGTTACGACCACGGTCTGGTCCAGGGCAGTAATGAAAGCCCCAAGGCCGATGATGGCCAGAACAAAAGGGGTAGGCAGTGTCCGGTCTTTCCCCAGCATCGCCCTTGGTTAACCGGATGGGATGCCGGGAGGAGAAATGTCCACCGGCTGGTTGATATCTTCCAGAGAAAGTTGACGGACGGTACCCGAATCATCAGTGGGGACGACCCGTCCAATAATGTGGACCTGCTGAAGCAGGCCTTGTTCCCGGTCCAGCCACAATTCCAGATCGACGGGGAAATCCTCACCGGCCCCGGGGACCAGCTCTGACAGGTCCTGGGACGCGATCTGCCCTTTGATACGAAGTGTATCCACGCCTCTTAGCCGTTCTTCGCTGACAGCCACCGGGCTCTCAACAGCGTCCACGATGTCAGCCAGGGTTTGCCCCAGTCCTGAAAGGTTGAAAGGCAGAGAATCCGCCGATATCTGGTTCCAGCGGCCGGTGAATATGTCTGTCATATACGCCACATCATCAATGGTGATGATATTGATCTCAAGATAGGACTTGGGAAACTCGGATTCGGCTTCCACTGTAACGCTGAACCGGCCTGGGATGGACACTTGACCATAAATCTTAGTCATCAACACTCCAGGCACTAATATCGTGCTGCCTTCAAGATGGTCGAGACTGAACGATGCAGATTCCAGAGCCAACAATTGGCCGACAGCTTGCCGTATGGCTGGGCCGGTGTCGATATCCAGCATGGTATTCGACGGTTGAGACGCAGAGCCATTCCCGCAGGCAGCTAGAATGCCCGCGATTAGGAATGCTGCTGCCAGTAACTTTAGGTTCAGTTCCACGACCAAACAGCCAGGACGCCCGCACCCAGGTCCCGGGGTTCAGCGGAACCTTCTACATCCAACAGGTAAATCCGGTCACCGGTGGGCGTCCGGCCGTTACTCCTGCGCGCCACCTCCCCCTTGGATCCAGCGACAACCAGGAACTTGCCGTCGGGCGACCATGGTGAGTGCGAATAGCCGTACTGGTCGAAGAAGCTCAGCATGATAAACACTTCGGCCGAGGGTTGAAAGCTGAATAGTTTTTTTGCATCGGAACCGTCGCTGGGCGAGACCACCCACTCCAATTCTCGAACTTCGGCGTTGACCGATATCCAGGCTAAACGGTCGCCAGCGGGAGACCAGAAGAACGCCCAGACCTCACTGGCGGATGGACCGGAGACCAAAGTTGTCACCGGTCCGCTGTCCACCGGCACCAGCATCAATCGGTCATAGACGGGCGCCCTAAGAACAGACTGGTCCGCCACTGCGATCTGGGTCCCGTCCGGAGACCACATAAAAGCGGCCGGTGATCCGACATCCAGAATCCTCCGCGTCTGACCTAGATCGCTGGTGGGGGCGATGTAGAGTCCCATTCCAGCTTCGGTCTGGTCGACATAAGCGACGCTGTGCCCGTCTGGAGAGATTGCCGGAACGCGAAAGTTCCCCGCGGATTGAATGAACTGCCGGGCATCACCTTCGGCCAGAGGGTTAGCCCAGATCAGGTCCGGTCCGATATGCAACGCCATCGCCGAAGCGTCCTTAGTCCACTGATAATAAAGGGGACCACCGGAGAAGATCGCATACGCTTGGTTACCCGGCGTGCCATCCCACCTGAACAACGACAACCCTTCTTCGGTTGAGGCCAAGAAAGAAAGCTGGTCTCCTGACGGTGCCCAATAGATATAATGAGGTGCGCCATCAGCCACTAATCCCGGCTTAGTGTTCTCGTACACGGTCTCGCTGAGCCCGGTGCGGGAGTCCATGACCTGCAGAGTGATTCTGATCCCATCTTCTTCCACCAGCACGCGTGACGCGGCTAGTTTCGTGCCAGCCGCAGACCAGGTGGGCCAAGCGTAGTACTCATTCATCCGTAACGGTTGGGATTGGATACCGCCTTCGGCGTGGAGCGCGCCGGTGAGTTGGACAAGGCCTCCCCCGTCCGGGTCTACGGTGAACAAATCACCGTTGGGGTTGACGTAAGCTATCCGATTCACCTGATGTACCTCTCCCCCGGAATCAGTGTTTGGTTGCTGAACCGTTCCTACTGCGATGGTCCTTGCTGGGCTTGAGCACGCCATCGCCACTATGCCCAGGAAGCCCGCCAATCCCAGCGCTATATTTCTTGAATTCAACGTTTGAGCTAAGGACCCCATGCCACCACTGCACAGGGTTTCAGGATACCACCACACCCAGTGGGTAATATCGGGTTTTGCGTGGGTAACCTGGCCTAAGATTCATCCAGACACAAGATAAATCGCTCGCCCTAAAAGCCCGTTCTTGAACCAAACACAAATCCCCTATATGCAATCACTGTCACCCATCAGCTTGTCAACCCTAATCTGCCAGATCTCCATGTTAAAATAGTTTTAATCAACTAAATCACAGGCATCGTTATACCTAACTATCTCCGTAATCCACGCCATTATTACTTCTGTTATTTATACTTTAAGTAAATTCGATGATTGATACAGTTAGATTAAATATTAACGCTGGTTCCGGTGGAAACGGTTGTAGCAGTTTTCTTAGAGAGAAATATCGTCCTAAGGGCGGTCCGAACGGTGGAGATGGCGGCGACGGTGGTAGTGCCTATTTGTTCGGAGATTCTTCGATCAATACCCTTCTGCATATCAAGTTCAACAGCACGATCTATGTGGTGCATGGTGGTCATGGGAAGGGGAAAAATCGCCGTGGTGCTAATGGTGAGGACAAGCAAATCTCGGTCCCTATGGGTACCGTAGTTTATCGCATGAATGAGGAAGGGGACAAAGAGTACCTTGACGATATCACCAGTGAAACTCCCCGGTTGGTAGCTGTTGGAGGGCGAGGTGGTTGGGGTAATACCAGGTTTGCGACTCCGACGAACCAGGAACCGGTGTTGGCCCAGCGTGGTGAGAAGGGTGAGAAAGTAGTTCTGTTCCTGGAGCTAAAGCTGTTGGCCGATGTCGGTCTGCTGGCCAAGCCCAATGCGGGAAAATCGACGCTCATTTCCATGTGCTCCGCAGCTAAAGCTAAAGTGGCCGATTATCCATTCACCACGGTGGAACCGGTATTGGGTGTGGTGAATCTGGGCAACAACGACTTTGTCATGATGGAAGTGCCGGGCCTGCTCGAGGGAGCCCACGATGGAATTGGTCTGGGCCACGAGTTTCTGCGGCACGCCGAACGAGCGCGTTTATACGTGCACATGCTGGATGGTCTTTCTGAAGACCCGGTGGAAGATTACCGTATGATCAACCAAGAACTGGAGCAATTCAATCCAGAGATGGCCGCAAAGCCCCAATTGGTCGTAGTCAATAAACTGGACGTGACGGAAGTCAGAGAATATCAGGAAGTGCTGACCGAACAATTGTTGGATGCCATCGGTGACAAGGGTTCCAGCGTGCACTTCATCTCCGCCGCTACTGGAGAGGGCGTAGACACCCTTCTGGGGAACATCATCGGCGCTCTTGCCGAATTGCCCAAGGAAGAGATAGACGCGTCCTTGTTACCCGAGCCGATGCATTCGCGGCCTCAAAGGTCCGCAGGCCGTGAGGCGGTCTGGCGTGCTTCCAACGGCGTCTTCGTGGTTGAATCCGAGATGATGGAACGCCTCACGGCGATGGCCGATACCCGGGACCAACGGGTGTTGTTGCAACTTTGGCGTGAGATGCGTAAGACCAGCTTGGCTGACCGGTTGATCGACGCCGGTATCGAGGCCGGTGACACCATCAGGTTTGGGAAAGTTGAGCTCACGTGGTTCTGAGCAGCCACTTGCCGTGAACATTGGGATTCTTGGCGGGACCTTCGACCCGGTACATCTGGGTCATCTGAGTATCGCCTCTGCAGCCATGGATCAGGCGGCCTTGGAGAAAGTCCTCTTCATCCCCGCTGGTCAGCCGAGATTGAAACGATCAGAACCGTCCGCATCGGTCGATCACCGTCAGGAGATGGTACGGCTGGCTACCCTGGACATACCTAACTATCAAGTCTGCGATATTGAGGCCCATCGGCCCGGCCCCACCTACAGCGTTGACACTCTGGTGGAACTTTCGGATAAGCTGGGGCCAACCGCAGACCTGTTCTTCATTCTGGGTCTGGATGTCTTGGGCCAACTGGACCGCTGGAAAGAGCCGGAACGAGTGCTGGAGCTCTGCCAACTGTTGGTTCTCAACCGGCCGGGAGAGCAGGACTTTGATTGGACCGGGTTCTATGGCCGGATTCCGGAGGCCAAGGACAGGGTTCAGGTGGTTATTGCGCCACTAGTTGACGTTAGCGCCACTGATTTGAGGAACCGAGCCTCCGCCGGAGAGCCGCTGGAGGGCCAGGTTCCAGATGCGGTGGCCGAATATATCAGGCAACAAGGACTATATCTGACGGCAGGTGAAGGGAGGATGGCGAATTGAGTGAAACAGTGGACCGGCTGTTGGCCTTAGCGCTAGAACGCGGGGCCATAAAATACGGCGACTTCACCCTTACATCAGGGAAGAAGAGCAGCTATTACTTCGACGGACGTCTGTTGAGCTTGGATCCGGAAGGCACTTATCTCATCTCCCAGGCGCTGTTGCCATTGTTGCAGGAAGTGGGGGCCAAAGCAGTAGGTGGGACAACCCTGGGGGCAGACCCGATTGTGGCGTCCGTGGCCTTGGCCAGCCACCTGCAGGGTGGGCCTATTCCGGCCTTCATCGTGCGCAAAGAAAGCAAGGCCCACGGGACCAAACAGAATATAGAGGGACCGCTGACGTCTGGCAGCAAGGTAGCCATCGTGGACGATGTTTGTACCACCGGCGGATCGCTTTTCCACGCCATAGAGGCTGCGGAAGAGGCCGGGTGCACAGTAGTTAAAGTAGTCTCTCTCTTGGATCGAAACGAGGGAGGATCAGAGGAGATGCGCAAGCGGGGCTACAACTTCTCCGCGCTTCTGACTGCTACGCCCGAAGGCAAGATTGAGACGTCCGGTGTTTAGTCTTTAGGCGGGCCGTACGGCTGGGCTAGCGATAGGATCTCTGCTGGACCTTTTTCTGGCCCTGCAACCTCTAGGTTCGCCCCTGGGATGGCAGCAGCAGCTTTGACGTAGCCAAGACCCTTTAGGACGCCGTCCGAAGGCTCTGGAGCAACGGATGTGACCGTTCCAACCTGCTTTCCCCCTTGCAATAGCTCATCGCCAGGAGAGACTGTTGCGTAGGCATCGAAAATCAGCGATACCAGGTACTTCTGGACCTTCTTATAGCTATCCAACCGGGCAATCACTTCTTGACCGATGTAGCAGCCCTTGGCGAAGTCCACGGAGCCTATAAGGCCGGCTTCTAACGGGTTATAGGGTTCACCTAGTTCTGGGCCGAATTCGGGCACGCCGAAGTTAACTCGCGCTGCTTCCATCGCCGTCCAGCCTAGAGGTACAGCGCCGGCTTCCGTTAGGTGCTGCCATAGCCTGGTGGCGTCATCCGGACTGGTTATCAACCAGTACCTGGATAGCGTCCCAAGGGGTTGTTCTATAGCCAGCACGTCAACTTCACCCAATTGGACGCTGTGGGCCGCCAGTGAGTCTTGGGGACCATGTGATGAAGTGAGGCCCAGAATAGTTTCGGAGTCAGGGCCGACAAGCGCCAGCATAGTGGTCTCAGCGGTGACATTCTCGATGGTTAGGTCTTCCATGATGGTGTATTTGTCTAGCCACTCGATCACCGTTTGTTGACGGCTGGGACTGGTCAATAGAGTCACGTGATCGCCTTGGTTTACTACACCCAGTACATCGATTATTCGACCGCGGTCGGTGGTCAGAATGGTTACCGCTCCCTCTCCGACTCGCAGGTCCATCACATTGTTGGTGGACATACGGTTCAACAGGTCCAAGCCGTCCTCGCCGGTGGCTTTTAACCGCCCCATGTACGAGGCATCGTGAACCCCGGCAGTGGTGGTGGCGGCTTCGTATTCGGATGCGAAATCGGCGTAGACCGCCGGTAGCCGGAATCCGTGCCGGTCGACGAAGATGACTGCGCCGGTTTGTAGGGCCATGTGACGCTCCGATGGGAGACTTTGAGCTGCAATGAACAAGCGCCGCTTTTGTATGGACAAGGCGGCGCTTGTGGTTCTGCTAGTGGAGGCGGTTAGACGCTGCCTGGTTTAGACGCTAAACGAGGTGCCGCAGCCGCAGGCTTTCTTGGCATTTGGGTTCTCGAAGACAAAGCCTTTGCCGTTTAAGCCGTCGGAGAAATCCAACTCGGTGCCGACCAGGTAGATATAGCTCTTTTTGTCGACAATCACTTTCACGCCGTGTTGCTCGACAACTTTTTCTGTTTCGGATTCTACGACTTCACCGGTGATTTTGAGGTCGTAGGTCAGACCAGAACATCCGCCGCCTTTAACGGCTACGCGTACTCCGACGTTTTCTTCAATTCCATCTTTCGACGCGAAATATTTGATCTTCTCGGCGGCTTTCTCGGAGATGGCCACCGTTAGTACCATGCCATTTTGGGTTATGGGCATATCGAACTCCCCCGGGTTTAGCGGTGCTGTCTGGGGTTGGATTGATTCTTTGGCTCCAGTACGGAGCGATCACGACTATTGTAGGGCCCGATATCACGCTCAGTCAAGAATCTGACGCAGGGGCTGAAGCCTAACGTAGCAGTTGCTCCAAGCCCTCTGAGCCTAGGTAGGTTTCCAGCAGGCCAGCGAAATGGTCGGCTTTGGCGGCGGTGCGGGCATCGGCTTTGTCTAAAAGGCCTGCTAAGGCATCGGCTGTATCCAGGGTGTTGGTGCGCACCTGGATCAAGGGGACATCGCGTTTCAGCGCTTCGGATTTGATGTAATCGGAAGGATCGCCTGGCCCTGTTAGGACTAGGCAGCAGGTCTTATCGCACATGCTGGCCATCTGGATGTCTGGGCGCTCGACCCTGGTGATGACCGCTTGGTTGGCGTAGCGGCCGAAGTAGGTTGGGCCTTCGTCCATGATGTTGCCGCCTATCATGAAACGTTCTATGGGAGCATCGGCGTTTACCGGGTCCAGCACCCATTCGCCCCCAAGGTGCTCGGCCAGTTGGCCAACGGTTACGGTGAGCATGCCCCGACTCTCTGGAATCACAGCTACCGGAACAGATTGGCCGGCCAGTCCACGGGCGACCTCGTCTCGGCGGTGGATAGGCACGGCGTTGACCACCACAGCGGCTAGTTCAGAGCCAGCGGAAGAGACCGATTCGGCGACGGCCCCCTGGGGGCCTCGGTGCACCAGGACGACCTTGGAAGGAATACCGTAGGGCATTGACGCATCGGGGCCTTCAATGATTACTATTCCACCTTCAGACTCAAGCCTGGAGACTTCCGACTGAGCTGCGCTTAGTTCGCCGGAATCGGATTTGTTTCTGGGGGCGGGGACGGCAGGGCCGCCGATGGACTCAAGCAGTCTGGACATGAAGGCGACATCGGAGTCTGCTGTGCGCCCGTCGGAGAACGGCTTGTAGTAGGCAGCCTGATTCCCGGCTTTACTGGCTGTAACCAGCAATGCGGCGGCCACGCTGGTCTTGCCAACGCCGGATTGATTTCCCACGATTTGAATGACGGCCACAGGGTCTCCTGGACGCCTTTATTTGCGGGGTAATTCTAGCACGCAGCCAGACTAGTCGTTGACGTCCTTGGGACCTGTGTTTTCCGGGTCAAACTTTTCTGGGAAGTTGGTTGTGTCATCCCATTTGGCTAGGGTGAAGTCTGAACGATGGAGGCTAGCCCGGTCGAAGCTCGCGCCCCTCACGTCAGTGGCGATCCACATAGAGTCGCGAATCATAGCCAGGGTAAAGTCAGCTCCCGGCATGGTGGCTCGGCTTAGGTCGGATCCGTTCATGTTGGATGACTGGAACAGGGCGTTGGTCATGTCGGTGTTTCTAAGATCGGCTTCGATCATGTTGGACTGACTAAAATTGGCTCCCGAGATGTCCGCCCCGATCAGGTTGACCCGGTTCATGCGGCAACTGGTCACGACGGCGCCCTTGAGCACCGCGCCTTTTAAGTCGGTCCAGAAAAGGTTCACATTGACCACGGAAGCACCGGTCAGGTTGACTCCGGCCATTCCGGCTTGGCCGAAATCTGCCTCGTTTAGGTTGGCGCCGGAGAGGTCAGACCCAGCTAAGTTGGCCCGGGACAGTCTGGCGCCAGAGAGGTCCGCTCCCTTTAGATTGGCGGCCCGAATCTTGGCTCCGGCCAGATTTACTCCGCTGAGGTCGGCACCTTCCAGGTCCAATTCGACGTCCGGGTTATTCTCGCGCCAATTGTCCAGGGCTTCCGGGCCGCTGGAAGCTAGTTTCACGTGTTCTGGGTTAGCCAATTCTTTCTCCAATCAGGACTCTGTTCACAAAAATACAGCCCAGGAGTTGGTCCCAGGCTGCTTATTCTTATCCGATGGTATCTGCCTACGGCAGTTATTGAGCGAGGTCTACGCTTCTTCCAACTCGAATAACTTCTCGGCGATGGCCATCTTCAGTTCGTTGACCTTGCCCAGGTCCGGAAATGACCCTGCTTCCTTACGGTCAAAGATCTTTTCACCGTCCAGGTAGACCTCCAGGCGCCCCTTGTCCGATGGGGTCATCTTGATTGCGATGTCGCCGGGGGCGTCAGAGCGGAAAAATTCGGTCGCCAACCACGTGGCGACAGGGAAGTATCCTCAAGATACGCAGTACAGTATTTCCGCTTCTACTTTTCCGTGTTCTCCTGCCATTTAGTCCTCCAGAGTTTCTGTGGGCTAGGCGATTACCGCTGTTCCGATGCCCACGGCGGTGCGGTTTCCGTCTTGGTTGTCGCAGAAAAGGTCCACCGAGACCTTGGTGCCAGCGTCAGTTTCTTCGGTCCCGTTGACGGATCCGGTGACGGTGATGGTATCCCCGGCCTTGACCGGCCGGAGGAATTTCAAGTTTACCGTGCCGGTGTGGTTGAAAACGTCAGGCCCAAAGAACTTACGCATGCACTCGGCGGCGAAAGTTATGGACATGCGGCCCGATGCTAGGGTGTAGGTGGTTCCAAGGCGCTTTGCGGCCAGCTCCGGGTTGTTGTGGATGTTCTCCCGGTCGAGTATCCCAGTGGATTCAAACTCGAGTATCGAGTTCTCCGTGATAGATTTGGTGACTGAGGGAATCGCTTGGTCGGGCCTTATTTCTGTTCTGGATGCCATTTCTTCCCCAACTCGTCCGGCTTCTTCAATTGGTAGGTGCTGAGCTTTTCCAGGAGACGGCCATCTTCGTCGACGGCAGTCGCTTCAATGACAATGTAGGGTTTGTCCCGGCGCAGATATTTGTCTGCGATCCGGCCTTTGACGCTGATCTTTTTGCCGACGATGGGCGGGTTGAAGAACTCTACCTCGTTGCCGGCATTCACGGTGCCGATGGGGTCGTCGTAGACCATGGCGAAGGCGGTGGCGTCGTGCTTAACGCCCAGTGTGGGAAAGGGCGCTTCTGGGTCGTCCACTGAAGAGCGGAATGCGTCCACCATTTCTTGAGTCAGGGTGTACTCGTAGGAGCCCAGATCTTCACCGATCTCGGCCTTTTCGTAATCGAAGATCTTCAGTTCGGTATCGGCCATTCCGTACCTCCTCCTGACTCGTGCTGGGCACGTTGCATCTACAATACTGAGTTTGCCCCAGGTAGTCAACGCGCGCCCAGGCTGCGACAACGCGTGGCCGGGTAGTCTGCTTTGCCCTATAATGGCTTTAGGAATCTGCATCAAGGGCGTGACCGACTGACATGGACGTAATCTTCGACCGGGGTGATTCCCAGAACCCCAAAGGACATGCCCTGCTTTACTTCCGTGTGGACACTGAGCCGGATAAGGTCTATGCCACCTACGTGGTCACGTTGCCAGTCAAGTCTGACCTCACCAAGTATGTCCCTCCCTTCTTGGCCTCCCATTTGGGCAACATGCCGCTCAGTGACCTTTCGGCTTTCGCCATGCCACCGGTGCCAGAGGAGATCGGCTCATTTGCGGAATTGGAGCGGATGAGTCAGTTACGAGAGGATGACTTGGTCTACGGCGGCAACATGTTTTCCTTTGACTTGGCCAGGATGATGGAGATGGCCACCGAGGCAGTCCAAGTATATTCCGGGCTTTGCTCCGATGCGTTGGCAATGAACAGCACCCCGGCCGAAGGCGCAGCCGCTGCGATCGGTGAAGAACTCATAGAGACTCTTGAGTCGGCGGGATCTGCAGCCCCCGAGCCGGAACCAGAACCAGACGGCTCCCTGAATGTCAATGAAGTCCTGTTCAGCTTCATGAGCGAGAGCGATAAGCTGGGCGAATTGTCAAAGCTGCTGGGCCAGCTTCGGTTCGCAGTCGATGGTTCGGACCAGGCCAATGCCGGCGAGGTTAGTGCGGAGATCACGGTTCTGGCGCGGCACCTCCCGGAGAATTTCAGGGTGAATGATCTTTTGGAAGTTGCCCGGGACAACTCGGAGCGGAGCTCTCAGTTGGCCAAACTTTACATCGACCGTTGCTTCCGGCTCTCCGCTGGAGAAGAGGGCGCCGCCGATGAGCTGGCGATCCAGATTCAGTTGCTAAGGGACCAAGACTAAAAGTTCTGCCCCTGGCCCAATTTAACGGGAGGAATGTGTCCAGTTGGCTTACCTCTCCCGATTGCGACTGACCAACTTCCGCAACTTGACCCACCTGGATATTGAGTTGTCTCCTGGTGTGACCGTCTACTACGGCCCCAACGCCCAGGGCAAAACTACCCTGCTAGAAGCTGTCTACCTACTGTGCATCGCCAAATCGTTCCGGGCTGAGAACGAGCGGGAGCTGGTCAGTTTCGAGGCAGCCAGGTCCGGCGAACAGGCGCTGGTCGACGGGACTATCCAGGGAATGGGTCGAAGCCTTCGAGTCATCGTCGGCTACCAGCCAACCCAACGTTCGAGCCAGAACGCCAATGGCCTGAGCTATAACGTCCGCAAGGAGATCAGGGTCAACCGGCTCAAACATACCGCGGGCGAACTCATTGGCCAGGTGAATGCGGTTCTATTCAGCGCCGCGGACATAGAGTTGGTCCAAGGGCCGCCCTCTGGCCGCAGACGGTTTCTGGACATTCTCCTGTCCCAGGCAGACCAGGCCTACCTGAAGAGACTGCAACTGTATTACCGTGTTGTGCAACAGCGGAACCAACTGCTTCGCCTGCTCCGCGAAGGCCGAGCCGAGAGCGACGAGCTGGCCTTTTGGGACGACGAACTGGTTCGCGAAGGGGCGTCGATTACCTGGCAGCGTCAAGAAGCCATGCGGGAACTTACGCCAGCTTGCATGCGGCACCACGAGGACCTGAGCGGCCCTGAGGAAAACCTTGAGGTTGAGTACCGTCCTAGCGTGCTTCTTGGCGGCGATGTTGCCGAGATAGAGAACAATTTTCGGGAGGCCCTTGCTGCGGCGTCCCACCGGGAGTGGGCCCGCCCGATAACAGCCGTGGGGCCCCACCGGGACGATTTCAACCTAACTATCGACGGAGCTGACATGGGAATTTTTGCGTCCCGTGGCCAGGCACGCACCCTTGCCTTGGCGCTCCGCCTGGCGGAAGCCGAGTTCTTAGAATCCGTGCGGGGGGAGGGCCCCGTTGTCCTGCTCGACGATGCGTTATCGGAGATGGACGGCTCACGCAGGCACCGGCTCTTGGAAAAGGCCACCCGCTACGAACAAGTCCTGGTTACCACAACCGACTTGGAGCAGGTGAACGATTTCTTTGGACCTGGGGCCAATTATTTCCACGTTTCTGGCGGCCAGGTCTGGCCGTCCGATCAAGGAGGGAATGTGGGAGAAACCCCGGTCTCTCCGGTTGAGGTTGAAGAGGCCCTAGAAGAAAAGATCGCAGAGGCAAGTGAAGCGGCCAACCAAGCTATCGACGAAACGGTATGACCGGTGTATACATCATGCAGAAACGGTGCAGATTTCGGGAACCAGGGCGGAGGGTTGCACGATAAATGGCGGTGACCAAAGAAATACTGGATGAGATTGCGCTCTCCCAAGCCGAATATGACCTGATAATTGAGCGTTTGGACCGGGAACCGAACCCGGTTGAGTTGGGTATGTTTGGCGCCCTTTGGAGTGAACACTGCGGTTATAAGCACTCCCGACCATTGCTTCGCCTATTCAGCCAGAAGTCGACGCGGGTGTTATCCCAGACCGGTGCCGAGAATGCCGGTGCGGTGGATATCGGCGACGGACTGGCGGTGGTCTTCAAAGTGGAGTCGCACAACCACCCCTCCGCCGTGGAACCGTTGCAAGGCGCGGCCACCGGGGTTGGCGGCATCGTACGGGACATCCTGGCCATGGGAGCCCGCCCCATCGCCCTCCTAAATTCCCTTCGGTTCGGCCCCCTAGATGACCCCCAGAACGGACATCTGTTCCATGGCGTGGTTGAGGGTATCTCTTGGTACGGCAATTGCATCGGCGTGCCTGATGTGGCTGGAGAGATCTGCTTCGACGAATCGTATTCCCAGAATCCATTGGTCAACGCCATGTGCGTGGGCCTGGTGCATACCGACAAGATAGCCACTTCAGCGGCCAGCGAGGTGGGGAACGTCATCCTCCTGGTTGGCGCCGGCACCGGCCGCGACGGCATCCACGGGGCGTCAGGTTTGGCTTCGCGCACCTTTGAGGAAAAGTTGGAATTGCGGCCCACCGTTCAAGTGGGCAATCCTTTCCTCGAAAAAGTTCTCATCGAGGCTTGTTTGGAGGCGCTGGACACAGGCTTGGTGAATGCCATCCAAGACTTGGGCGCGGCGGGGCTGACCAGTGCGGCTATCGAGTCTGCTGCCAGCGGTGGCCGGGGCATCCGGCTTGATATCGCCGAGGTGCACCAGCGGGAAGAGGGAATGAGCGCTTACGAGGTGATGCTCTCCGAGTCCCAGGAGCGGATGTTGCTGGTGGTGGCGCCGAGGGATGTGCCGGCTATCAAGTCCGTTATGGACAAGTGGGATGTCACCTGCCGGGAGATTGGCAACATCATCGCTGAACAGACCGCCCAGGTGGCTGTGGGTCCGGAACTGGTGGTTGACTTGCCCATCGGACAGCTCTCGGCGGCGCCTCAGTACCGGCTGGAGGGGAAGCCGTCTGACGCAGACATCCAGCGGCGCAAATTGGATCTGGACTCGGTTTCTCTGCCCCAAGACGGCCCGGAAGGGACGTTGCTGCGGCTGTTAGCTGCTCCTAACATCGCCAATAAAAAGGGCGTCTACCGGCAATACGACCACCAAGTACAGACCAACACGGTTGTGGGGCCGGGGAGCGACGCCGCAGTTTTGAGAGTGAAGGGTACGAACAAGGCTATTGCCGTGACAATCGATGGCAACGGACGTCTCTGCCAATTGGACCCCTACCAAGGCGGCCAGATCGTCGTCGCTGAGGTCTGCCGGAACCTAAGTTGTTCCGGGGCCTTGCCCCTGGCGGTCACCGACTGTCTAAACTTTGGCAGCCCCGAACGCCCTGATGTCTACCACCAGTTGGAGCAGTGTATCCAGGGTATCGCCGAGGCCTGCCGGGTTCTGGAAGTGCCGGTGGTTAGCGGGAATGTGAGTCTCTACAACGAATCTCGCGGACAGGCAATCTTCCCTACGCCGGTTGTCGGCGGATTGGGGCTGTTGGAAGACTCCTCCAAGGCAACTAGGTCGGCGTTTGCAGCAGAAGGGCTGGTGGTAGGGCTACTGGGCGCGGGCACCAGCGAAGTTGAATCACATGATCTAGCCGGCAGCGAATACTTGCAATGGGTCCACGGCCGTGTTGAGGGGAGCCCAAGGATAGACATAGACCTGGAGAAGAGGGTGCACCAGGTCTGCCGCAGCGCCATCGAACAGGGCTTACTCGCATCGGCCCACGACTGTTCGGAAGGAGGCTTGGCGGTGGCCTTGGCCGAATGCTCTATCCAGGGCGACGTGGGATTTGTTGGTGATTTTTCTATTGCCGATCGATGGGATGTGATTCTATTTGGTGAACAGCAGTCGCGCATCATCGTAAGTCTGCCAAAAGAGCACTGGGACGCGTTGTCTCGACTGGCATCAGGTTTCGCGGTGCCGATCGTCCGATTGGGCTATACTGGCGGGGACCGGTTCCAATTGAATGATCAGATGGACCTGCCGGTTTCACAGATCGCTGATGTGTGGAATAACGGTCTGGAGGCAGCCAGTGGATAGTAAACCACTGCGCATTCTGTTTCTGACACCCTATTTTCGGCCTTATTTAGGGGGAATCGAAAGGGCGATAGAGCAACTATCGTTCCAGATGCAGCAGTCGGCTTCCATCGATGCCGTTGGCGTGCTCACGACCAAGTACTCCTTCCCGCGGTGCCCGCAACCTACTTGGGATGACAAAGAGACCACTCCCGAGGGCATCTCCATCTACCGGCTCTCCGGATTCCCTCGCCGTTCCCTTCCATTTTATTCCGTTCCCTTGGTCTGGTTCTCGCCCTGGCGGTTGAAGAAATATCTGGACGAGTTCAAGCCAGACGTGATTCATTTCGTGGGGGATGGCTGGTTCTGGGGGCACTTCTGGGCATGGTTCTGGTACCGGGGCCAGGCCAGATTCGTATTCACTCCGTCCTACCACACCCTACCTCTCATCAGGTGGTGGCTGAAGCCAATCAACGCCTTTTTGTGCCGGATATCCGACCGTGTGGTGGCGCTAACGGAGTTTGAGGCCGAGGGCGTGCACCGGGCCTATCTAACGTCTAAAAACAAGCTGGGGGTCATCGGCTGGGGCGCATCGATCGACGAAAAATGTGGGCAAAAGCCGGGCCAATCGGATGACGAGGTGGACACCGGCCCCGTGACCGTACTCTGTGTCGGCCGGCTGGGCAGCCACAAAGGCCAACGCTGGCTGCTCAATGTCTACCGGATGGCCCGCGGCCAATTCGAGTGGCCAGTCCGGATCGTGTTAGTGGGCCGGGACGAAGGCGCCGCCGCCGGAATAGAGAATTTCATCACCCAGAACCAACTTGAGGGAGAGGTGATCGTTACCGGTGAGGTCTCGGACGGCGAGCTGGCCGAGTGGTACGCTGAGGCAGACCTGTTCGTTCTATTCTCCCGCTACGAGGCGTTTGGCCTGGTGTACCTGGAGGCGATGGCCCACGGCACTCCGGTCCTGACCCACGACGTGGGAGCGAACCGGGAGGTGCTATCACGGGGAGCGGTTTTGGTCCCCAGATACAACGAGGCGGCGGCCGCCTACGAGCTCGTCCGGTTGGTGAACGACCGCAAAGCCCGCCGGGAATTGGGACGCGAAGCTCAGGAGTACGCTCTCATCGAGTTCGCCTGGCCAGTGGTGGCCGAGAAGTATCTGAAAGTCTATCAAGACACCCGTACGGCAGCCTGACCCGTGGGTGTAACGAGTGGATAGGGCAGCGCTGGAAGAAGGCGCACGCAAGATACTACTGACTAACCTGCGCCAGGGCGTGGCCGACTGGAACGGCCAAGAATACAGCTTTGTTTGCCCGTCTCTCACAGGGTACCCCTTCCAATGGTTCTGGGACTCTTGTTTTCATGCCATCGCCTTGCTGCACCTAGACAAAGAACAATCCAAGGCCGAACTGCGCACATTGATGAGTGCAGCGCTGCCCAACGGGTTCATGCCCCATATCATTTTCTGGGAGATGGAGAAGCAGCCCGACTTCTTAAGCCGGAACATCGTTGGCCAAGCCGGCGACCCCCATTACAGTTCAACAATGCAACCGCCCATCATCGCCTACGCAGTGGAGCGGGTCTACCGAGCCACCGGCGACGAGGAATTCAGGAAGGCTGCTTTGCCAGTGCTGGTCAATTTCTACCGTTGGCTTCGGGACGTCAGGGACCCCGACAACGATGGTCTTATCGCGGTGATTCAACCGGAAGAGGCAGGAACGGACTGTTCGCCGAAGTACGACGAAGCTCTGGGATTAACCGAACTGTCTAATCAAGGGTTCATAGCCGCCTTGCGGAAGGTCTACCGGGTCTACGAGCCGCTGCGGGGCGATGACCGGAAAATACTCGAGGCCAACATTTTCCATTTTGAAGACGTGCTGGTTAACTCGATCTACGCCCTGGGGATGCGCTCCCTGGCCCGCTTGTTGGGGGATTCTCCAGAGGCGGAGGAGTTCAACCGCGAGGCTGACCGCACTCGGGACGCCCTGATAGAGAAGTGCTGGGACGAGGAGGCAGGGGCGTTCTTCGACCTCTCGGGCCTGGCCGAAAAACCGGTAAAAGTTGTGACGATCAGCTCATTGATGCCGCTGATATTGGACGACCTACCCAAACCGATCGTGGAGCGGTTGGTGGCTGATTGGGTCAGCTCACCGGAACATTTTTGGACAGAGTACCCGCTACCCTCGGTTCCGGCATCGGACCCTAAATACATGCCTGGGAACCCCGGCGGGTTCATCTGGCGTGGCCCCTCCTGGATCAACACCAACTGGTTCCTGTCCCACGCCCTGCGGGGTCACGGCTATTCGGAACTGGCCGATGCCATTACCATAAAAAGCCTTGAATGTATCGAGAAATCTGGCTTCAGAGAGTATTATCACCCTCATACGGCTGAGGGGTTGGGCGCCCGAGATTTTGGGTGGTCCACGTTGATTCTGGATATGTGAGTTGGTTTGGAGTTGAGACGGCGGGTTAAAATCCTGCGCGTACGAGATGATGTCTCCGGACATGAAATGAAAAAGCGCCCCGATAATTTGGGGCGCTTTTAGTTGCCTGGGTTATTTGCTGAGTATCGTTAGATTCGGCGACGGGTATTGAAGAGCCGGGACATGAACCCGGTCTCGGCTCGGGCCTCGGCTGCGTTCTTGCCGGACTCGTAGTCTTCATCGTCGTCTTCGTAGACGGGCTCACCGGGTAGTTCCATGGTGGCCGCCGCGACAACTTGCTCAACAGAATCGCCGGTTTCTTGGCTTTCCTGAGGTTTCTGTTGTTTCTCGGGCTCAGAGGATGATGAATCGGATTCGCTGGTTGGCGGAGCGGCGTCTTCCGATCGGGCGGCTAGAGCTTGCTGCACCAGAGAATGGTCGTGGTTCAAGTTGAAGGTGCGGCGTCGACGGTTCTGGCCGGAATTCTCGTCGCGCCAACTGTGGTTGCCTTTCAAGAAGAATTCGCCGTCACTCAGGCTACGCAGCATCTTGCTGACGTAGGTCCGGGAACTGGCCTGACCCCACCGCTGGGTGATATCGGCGTGTCCCGCTTCGATTCCCTGGCCCAGGGCGTCGCAGATCTCAGAGACTAGGAAGTTGAATGCTACGTGACTGATGCCTTCTTGATGTTCAAGTGTGTTGGCCATGAATATCAAGTCGGAAACCCGGTCGGCCTGCTGGCCATCGTCCGGTTCCGTGGGCATGCCCAGGCTGCTGATCGCTTCCTGCAACGTCTGGGCCAAGTCCTGGTTGTCGGCAAAGGGTGAACTGGGAGTGTAAGAGTCGCCTTCAGGCGAATCCGAAGACGCTTCGGATTCATATTCAAGGTCTTGTTGTCCATTTGTCGTGAACGCTGGAACAACCTGATGGTCTGGTTCGTGATCAGTATCGGTATCCTCGACCATTGGCGATTCGTCCAGCTCCGCGCTGATGGGTTCCGGCTCTGGCGCTTGGTCCTCCTGTCTGGAGCGGGGAAGCCGTCCACGGCGGCGACCTGGACGGGCATTGAACCCAGAGAACGTTGCTTCCGTTGCGCCTTCAGGAATGTCCTCGTCGGCCATGATAGCCCAGTCGACCAGGCCAGCGGTGATTAGCCGGATGTTGCCATTCTGTGCTGCCCGGGCCATCAGGCGTTTGAACCCGGTGTAGCCTAGTTTCTTCTCGTCAAAGTCGGGGTAGCGGCGCACTAGGCGCTGCTTGATCGAGGTCAATAATGGGTTGCCGCCGGCTTTCCGCTCGTCGCGAATGATTTCTTCAATCGCCCGGATGACGTCATTCAAGTCAGCCGCGGATGTTCGGTCCGGGGCCGGCTCGGCAGGCTGAACACTTGGCTCGACGGGCTCGGCAATCGTTTCTGACGGGTCAACATCCACATCGTAGAGGATCAAGGTGTCTACTTGGTCAGCCAGCCGGCGTGATGTGCTCCAAGAGATGCCGACGACGATCACGTGTTTGCCCATGGTTCGGAGGGCGTTCACCACGTGGATAAAGTCCGAGTCTCCGGAGACCAGCACGAAGGTGCCAATGTTGGGGTAGGAGTGGGCTATCTCGATACAGTCGGCGGTCATCTTGACGTCAACGCTGTTCTTGATGCGTCCTGTGCGCATGCCGTTGGCATTGGTTGCATTGGGAGAAGGTGCTCTCGTGGGCACGAATACAGGCTCAATGCCGGCAGCGTAGAGGGACGGAGGGTCGTTCAGGAATTGGCTGGCGCCACGGAGTTCCGGGGCTCTGGTAACCCAGTCGGCGTAGGCTTTGGCAATCACCACGCGCCCGTGGTTGGAGACTTCTTCTTTAAGGGCCGATACGTTAGGTGTGCGGTTGCCTACAGCCAGACTGATCTTGAAGTTTTCCCAGTCGATGAATAGGGCGACATCCGCTCCGTGGTTGAGGTTGCTCTGCATGCAGTAATACGTCCCGGTGGCCTATCTCAGGCTCACCAATATGTGTCGATTCCAGTTTAGGGTGCGTCCTATTTGGAGTCAAGAAACCGTGCGCAGAAATCGGGGAGGCCGACGAATTCCGCCGGGGCACTAGGATATCTTGACAATAGGGTTCCTTTCTTACATTGTACCCCAATGTAGACCGGGGCGAAAACCCTATTCACTCACTCGGCTGAAACCATCATCAAGAGTGTAATTCTTAGAGGTGCAACCAATGGCGGACCGACCACCCAGACTAGAGGGAAAAGTAGCGATCGTAACTGGTGCCGGGTCCAGCGGCGAAGGTGTCGGAAACGGGAAAGCGGCGTCAATCCTATTTGCCAGAGAAGGGGCTAAGGTCCTTTTGGTGGACTTCCAAGAGGACCGGGCAAGAGAGACCCTCGATATCATCCAGGAAGAGGGTGGTGTGGCATCCACGCTCCAAGGCGACATGACCAAGATCGATGACTGCGAACGCATGGCCCAGACCGCCATGGAACGTTACGGCCGTGTGGATATCTTGGACAATAACGTGGGAATCTCCCAGCGGGGCACCGTGGTTGAGGTCAGTGAAGAGGACTGGGATAAGGTGATGACGGTCAACTTGAAGACCATCATGCTGGCCAGCAAAGCCACCATTCCTCACATCATCGCAGGCGGCGGCGGAGCTATCATCAACATCGCTTCCATCGCCGGGCTTCGGGCTCACAGCAGCACGCCTTACACCACATCTAAAGCCGGGGTGATCGGACTGACATTCTCGATGGCCGCCGACCACGCCGCTGACAACATCCGAGTGAACGCTATCGCCCCCGGCTTGGTTTACACACCGATGGTGGCGCCAAGGATGAACGACGACCTACGACAGTTCCGGGCCGATGCCGCTCCCCTGAAGACCGAGGGCACCGGCTGGGACGTTGGCTATGCCGCGTTGTTCCTAGCCAGTGATGAAGCTCGCTGGGTCACTGGCATCTGCCTACCGGTGGACGCAGGCCTAACCTCGGTCCACCCCGGCACCTTCACACCAATGAACCAACAGACAAGGTACTAGAGCGGGTCCCTCACCCAACCCTCTCCCGCCGCGGGAGAGGGAGCCTGCGAATCCAAACCAAAGGAGCGACAACGATGCGTCTAGAAGGAAAAGTTGCACTTATCAGCGGCGGTAGCCGAGGCATGGGCGCTTTTGAAGCCGAGCTCTTCCTAAAAGAAGGGGCTAAAGTTGTGGTGGGGGACGTGCGGGAGGAAGAAGGCCGGGCCTTGGTGGATAAAATCGGAGGTGACTCCGTGTTCGTACGGTTAGATGTGACTAGCGAGCTGGACTGGGCGGCGGCGGTGAACGAGGCGGTGGACCGTTACGGCAGGCTGGACATCCTGGTGAACAATGCCGGGATCAGCGCCAGGGGTTCTATAGAGGAAACGACCGTGGCCGAATGGGACCAGGTGATGGACATTAACGCTAAGGGCGTGTTTCTGGGCACGCGCCAGGCCATCCCGGAGATGCGGAAAGCCGGCGGAGGCTCCATCGTCAACATCTCATCCCAGTTGGGACTGGTGGGCATGAGTGAAAGCAGCCCCCAGTACCAGGCATCTAAGGGTGCAGTACGAATCTTTACCAAGTCGGCGGCGGTCCAGTACGCAGCCGAGGGCATCAGGGTCAATTCGGTCCATCCGGGCCCGATCGTCACTCCCATGACCGAGGCCCGGCGATCAGACGCAGCGGTTCAGGAAGTGATGATCTCTCGCATCCCCTTAGGCCGATACGGGGAGTCCGAGGATGTGGCCTACGGAGTTCTCTACTTGGCTTCGGATGAGTCATCGTTTGTAACCGGCAGCGAACTGGTCATAGACGGCGGGTGGACGGCGCAGTAGACGACGAATCTAAGAACCAGATTAGCTTAGAGTGTCGTTAGCCCCGTGCTTTCAACCAACCGGAGGAATTCCTCTTTTGTCTCGTCGGTGGGATTCGGTCCTGGATGGCGGACCTTGGAATTCTCGATGAAACCCCGGCTTTGCAACGCGTACTTGCGGATGCCGACACCGATGCCTTCTTGGAACTCGAATAGCATCAGCGGCAGACAGCGAGTGAAGAGTTCTTCTGCTTTGGCTTTGTCGCCCTCGGCCATCTGCCGGCAGATATCCACCAAGACCTCGGGGTAGGCGAAACCGGTCATGGCGCCGGCGGAACCACGGGTCAATTCTTCCAGCAGGAAAACCCCGCCCAGCCCGCCAAAGATGGGCATATCGTCGCCCACTAGTTTGCGGATGGCCGAGATCTTGGGTGGCGTCGGCGGGTCTTCCAGCTTCAGGTACTGGGCTGCAGGGACGTTGCTGGCCAGCTTGGCGACGAATTCGGGGGACATGTGTACGCCGGAGGTGCTGGGGTAGTCTTGTACGACGATCGGAATACCGATGTTGTCCGCTAGCCTGGAGTAGTGGGCCAACACTGTGTCGGGGTTGGGCTTGCCCATGGGCGGCGGTGAGACCATGACGGCCGCTGCGCCCAATTCTTGAGCCTCCTTGCTGCGTTCGATGGCCGCGGCGGTACTGCCAGCCGTGGTCCCCACGGTTACTGGCAGACCCTGGGACCGTTGAATAACGGCGTTCGCTACTTGGTAACGCTCGCGGTCGGTCAGCCTTGCTGCTTCGCCGGTCACACCCAGGCAGACCATACCCTGGCAGCCCGATGAGACAGCCTTGTCCACCAGATTGACTATGGACTCCGTGTCGATGCTCTCGTCATTGTGGAAGGGTGTTGCCAGCATCCAATGGACCCCGGAAAACTTCTCAGCCATGGGAAACCTCCGATCGGTAGTCAGCCTGGGATATTCTACATGTCAAACCGTGTTTAAGTTCTCCAAATCTCGTCATAGAGGTAATGCCCGCTGTCTCTTTGCCTAATAAATTTGTTTGACCAGCGACAACGAGATTCCTCGGCTGACGCCTCAGAATGACAATGGGCTTGATCAAGGAGTGAGAAGAATCTTGCCGACGGTTTCCCTGCCTTCCAGTTGGCGGTGGGCTTCCACTGCCTCCGATAATGGCAATGTTAGGCCGATGTGGAGTTTCAGCTCGCCCGACTGGACCCACTTCAACACTTCTTCGGCCCGGCCTAGCAACTCGTCACGGGTGGCGGTGTAATCACCTAGGCCGGGCCGGGTCAGAAACAGAGACCCGTTCTGTAAAGATCGAGTGTTGGTGTCGGTGACCGCTCCGCCGGCCTGTCCGTAAAGGACCATGTATCCGCGCCGTCCCAGGCATTTGAACCCTTTCTCAAAGGTGGTTTGCCCCACGGCATCCAAGACCATCTTGACGCCCTCTCCACCGGTGGCCTTGCTGATCTCCTCTGCAAAGTCCTGCTGGGTGTAGAAAATAGTCTGGTCTGCTCCGGCCTGCTTGGCCATCTCAGCCTTGGCTTTGGTGGAAACGGTGGTGAAGACGTGGACGCCCAGGCGTTTCAGCAACTGGATCAGCAGCAAGCCCATCCCGCCCGCTCCGGCGTGGACCAGCACTTGGTCGCCGGGGTTGAGCCTGGTGATGCCAAAGACCAGGAAGTGGGCGGTCATCCCTTGAAGGAGTGACGCTGAGCCGGTGGCAAAGTCCATGGCGTCGGGTAAGCGGACCAACAGCCACGAGGGCACGGCCTGGCGTTCGGCGTACGAGCCGGTGTGCATGGCGTAGGCAACCCGGTCGCCGACCACCACCTCAGTAACCCCCTCGCCCACGGCCGTCACCACCCCGCAACCCTCACGTCCCGGTGTCCAGGGGAAACTGGCTGGTTGGTTGGTGCCCTTCCGGCTGGAAACGTCGGTGTAGTTGACGCCGATGGACTTGAGGTCAACGACAGCCTCACCTGGCCCTGCCGTGGGTTCGGGGATGTCTTCTAGTTTCAGGACCTCGGGCCCGCCAATCTCGTACGCGCGTATCGCCTTCATATTTGCCTCACAGACTTGGTTTGAGGCTAGGTTACAGCACCGCGAGGCTGTGCGGAAGTACGGAACCGAAATACGGCTCGGTTGGAACCGTTGCAGGCCGGAAAATTGAGAGAAGGGGTTCTAATAATCTTACGACCCCGAAAATATGGAGAGGGGGTAGGAAATTTATCCTTTCGCCTCAGCGGGCGGTGGCGAATGCGGGTTCGGCTGAGCGCAGGTCACGGCGCCGTTTCTGGACCACTCGGATCTGCCGCGGTCCTTTTCCATCAATCTTGGCAATCTCCCGGACTTTCTTGCCTTCGCCTAGGTGGAAGATGACCAACTGGTTCTTGTTCCACACAATTCCTCGTTGAACCTTAAGGCTGTCACTAGTGGATCGAGGTGCCTTGCAGACCGCCGGACAATGGGTGGTCTGCGGCCCAATTCTCCATCGTCAACGGGCAGAGAGCGTTCCATCAAGACCCCGTTCAGTTGCAGTTCGACTTCGGAGCGTTTGGGTAGTAAACGCTTCCGCACTGGAAACAGCGCCATTCGTCGGCCTCTTGTACCAGGTCGCCGCTGCATTTTCCGAATCCCTTGAATAAGTAAAGCATCTTGATCACCCCTTTTGGTGTCGCCGGAAGCCCGTCCCTCGGTTTTCGCTGTTGCACCACTTAGTTAACGCTTACCAGCGATTACGAGCCGTGACACCAAGTACACTACTTATGTGAACCTCGCCACATCCGGGGCAGGGAATGTCAGGCGATATACCGGTGCAGCTGGCGAAAGTTTACTTTGCTTGCCCGGTATGGTTTATTAGACCTCGTATTTAAGGCGTTCCGAGCCCCTCTAGGTAGGGTGGTCCGGAACTGGAAATTCGGTAAAACCCATGGAGTTGCTGAAACAATGAGTTTCGAGATGATAAAGATAGACCAGGTGGACCGGGTGGCCATCGTGACCCTGAACCGGCCTGAGGTCTTGAACGCCTTGAGTCTGCAATTGGTCCGGGAGCTTGACGAATTTGTAACCGCGGCTGAGGAAGACGACGGCATAGGCGCCATCGTGATCACCGGGGCCGGCGACCGGGCCTTCTCAGCAGGTGCGGACATCCATGAAAACCGGGAAAATTCGGATGAACAGCGTGCCGCCGGCGGTGCCATCCGTGCCGTTTATACCTGGCATCTGGCCGTTTCCAGCAAGCCGGTGATCGGGGCGATCAACGGCCTCTGCTACGGCGGAGGGACGGTCATGGCTACCAGCCTAGACTTCCTCATGGGCAGCGAAAAGAGCAGCTTTCGGTTCCTGGCCGTCAACTACGGGCAACTGAACGCAACCTGGAGCTTGCCGACAATGGTGGGGTGGCCCAAGGCAAAAGAACTCCTCTATAGCGGCCGTGAAGTCTTCGCTGACGAGGCGTACCACATCGGCCTGCTCAACCACCTGGTGCCGTCGGGCGACTTGATCGACCGGACGGTCGAGGTAGCGGCAGGTATCGCAAAGAACCGAGCGGAAGGTGTTGCCAACATTAAATCGCTCCTGATTGAACAAACTGGAGAGGCCCTGGAGACCCAGTTTCAGACGGAGATTGAAGGCCGAAAGGGACGGTTCAAGGGACTGTCCGTGGAGGACGGGTTCAAAGATTTCTTGGACCGGAAGGGCCGGAAGCCACGCGTTTCCTAGTCGCTGCTCCTAATTTGGAACCATGAAGAAGGCCCCCAGGTGATTCCCAGGGGGCCTTTCCTATGGCCGGTGGTCGTCTTGTACCACTATTCTTGCTAGAGTGAACTAGGTGCCGCTGAATCAACGGCGGACCCTGACTGATTTCCACTTCTAGGCCCTAAGAAGATGAGATTGCACCTCCGGCGTTTTGCCGAGTAACCGAATTGATAGATCGAATCACCATTGGAAATATAAGACCAGGCGTTTTGGCGTTTCGCGTCGGTCTCCCCTTCGCCGTTTTTCTTGCGGTGATTTTGGCCCCCAATCCAGACGGACTCACAGACCAAGGGCAGCGGGCATTAGCCGTGATGGCCATGGCGGTGGTGCTGTGGGCGACAGAAACCCTGCATATCGCCGTGACCGGCATGATGAGCATTGTCGTATTGATGCTGATAAACGCCGTGGACGATGTCAGCGTGGCCCTCTACGGCTTCTCTCAGCCCGTCACCTATTTCTTGGTGGGTATCCTCACTCTCGGTATGGCGGTGCACCGGTCGGGCCTGGCGGAACGGATGGCGGTGCATCTTATCCGGTTTGCCGGCGGCAACCCAAAGCTGCTGTACGTACAGATGTTGGCCGCATTCGCCGGGCTGACATTCGCCCTTCCCTCTGCTAGTACCCGGGGCGCCATCATGGTCCATGTTTACGAACAGGTGATGGAGCATTGGGGTGTGGAGAAGACCGCGCCGTTGAATAAGGCAATCATGATGGCCATGGGGGGATTGAACCGCCTAGGCTCCACCGCGTTGTTGGCCGGAGGAATAACCCCGGTAGTCGCATCGGCCCTGATCGCGGATTTCGGGGGCATTGACGCTTTTTCTTGGACCCGATGGTTCATCCTGATGGCGGTGCCCTTCTACCTGGTTCTGATCTTTGGCGGGCTGGTCGTTTACCTGATGTTCCGTTCGGGGTTCACATTGCCACCAGGGGCTGGCACGGTTGATTTGAAGACCGGCCCCATCCAGACCAAAGAAATCAAAGCCGGCCTGATCGCGTTGGGCACCGCCCTGCTCTGGTTTACCGACTTTGCCCATGGCTTGTCACCCGCTGTGCCGGCGCTTATCGCCATGACGATCATTCTGCTGCCGGGCGTGGGCTTGCTGACCTGGCGCGAGTTCGAAACGAACATGGGCTGGACCAATTTCTTTGTCATCGCGTCGTCTCTGTCACTGGCCAATGCGCTGATCATCAGTGGGGCTGCCGGCTGGTTCGCCGATACTTTGGTGGGGAGCGTGGAGGGGCTGCGTGGCCATCCGACACTGATCTTGCTGGCCATGTCGGGCGCGGCAGCTATGGTCCGAGTGGTGATGCCTAACATCTCGGGCTACTTGGCGTTCATAATCCCTGTGGCCATGTCCACCGGCTCGGCGTTGGGGTTGAACCCTGTAGTGTGCGGATTGGCGGTGGTGGTCGTTGGAGACTCGGTGGTTTACTACCCCGCCAGCGCGACGGCCAGCGTGTTCATATACCAGCGGGCGGAGATCCGGGCGCCAGAAGTGGTCAGAATGGGTATATTTATGACTGTGATCGCCGTGGGAGTGCTATTTACCATCGTCCTGCCCTACTGGAGTATGGTGGGAGAGAGCCTGACTCCCTGAGCAAGTCCACTGATTAGGTGGCTGCCATGACCGCATCGAACAACGACCTGGTCCCACTCCTGGGACACCGCAGCCAAACTCCCGATGTGACCGCTCCCGACGGCTCGGAGATTCGGCTGTTGGTGGACGGTCGCCAGGGCGGGTCCAAAAGCAGTTTGGTTGAAGTTACTCTCGGTCCCGGCCGAGTCACACGCCCGGTTCGGCACCGCTCGGTTGAAGAAGTCTGGTACGTCCTGGAGGGCGCCGGAATGGTCTGGCGCTGTCCACCAGATGCCGAGCCTATGACTGTTTCAGCGATGAACATAAAGCTTGGCGATGCCCTGGTCATCCCCACGGGATGGAGCTTCCAATTCAGCGCCGCCCCCGATAAGGAGCTGAAGTTTCTGTGCCACACTACTCCCCCATGGCCAGAGGAAGATGAGGCGGTGGCGGTGGAGCACGGTGGATTGGGTGAAGCGACGGTTTAGGGCCATAATCGGCTTGTCAGTCACGAAAACTTGACAATAATTTTTGGGCCACCCTATACTCGAATTTGCACAAACGAATATTTGCAAAGGCTATGAAGGGGAGTAGTAGTCTTCCAGCAGGGCAAAGCGAGCCGGGTAAGGTGTGAGCCGGCGCTCAGAGCGGAAGAACGAATGGACCCTGGAGCTGCAGGCCGATCTAAGGGTGAAAGCTCTAACTAGGCTGTGACGGTTGGGCGCCGTTAAAGGTCCACGGCACGGGGTAACAGTAGACCAGGGCCCCTGCCGATCGAGAAGCTGGAACAGCCCCGTCTACAAATTGGGGAGCAACCGGCAAAATAGGGTGGCAACACGATTCGACTCGTCCCTTGAGAGGACGGGTCTTTTTTTATTTGGAAATAGTTCAGAAAGCTGAATCCATGACACAGTCAGAAAAAACCGACTACCTAACCCTGAAGCGCTCCGTGTACCGGGAGTATAGCTCCTCACAGCGACCGCCAACGCGGCGAAAGAGACCGTTCGGTTTGCCCTGACCCGTCTCAAGTGCAGCAGGGCGTCGTATTTTTCTGGAATACGGGGTTTAGGCCAACGTGCCCCAGCAGCTAGATAAGGGAGCACCGGTATGTATCAACCGACATTGGAACAAGTAAAGGGCATGACCGGCCAGGGAAACTTGGTGCCGGTTTACCGCTCGATAAACGCCGACTTGGAAACTCCGGTTTCCGCCTATCTAAAGGTGGCCCGAGGGCCGTATTCCTTCCTGCTGGAGAGCGTCGAAGGCGGGGAGAACATCGGCCGCTACAGCTTCATAGGAACCGACCCATACAAGGTGGTCAAGACTGGTGCGAAAGAACAATTAGGCGAGATCGACCCACTGACTCCAGTCCAGGAAGAGATGGACCAGTACATGTTGGTCCCGATTGAAGGCCTACCTGGATTCCACGGCGGGGCGGTCGGCTACCTGGCCTACGACACGATCCGCTACTTCGAGCCGAGAGTGCCGGAGATGCCTGCTGACCCTGTGGGCGTGCCCGAGTCCGTGTTCATGTTCTGTGACACATTGCTGTTGTTCGACCACGTCCGCCATGACATCAAAGTAGTCAGCCACGTGCGCCTGAACGGCGATATCGAACAGGCTTACGCCAAGGCAACGGCCAAGATCGACGAGATGGTCGCGCGGTTGTCGCGACCCTTGGAATTGCCGCCTGAGCTGCAGTCTAATGACGCCCAAAAGTTCGTGTCTTCAGAGATTGAGTCGAATCAAACGAAGGACCGGTACGCCAAGATGATCGAACGATGTATCGATTACATCTATGCTGGCGACATGATTCAGATAACCTATTCTCAACGGTTTTCCCGTCGGACCGAGGCCCATCCGTTCCAGATCTACCGGGCGCTGCGCAGCATCAATCCGTCCCCGTATATGTATTACTTGAACCTGGACGACTTCCAGATTGTGGGCGCGGCCATCGAGACCGTGGTCACCGTCCACGCCGGCCGGGCCGCCACCCATCCCATAGCTGGGACCCGGCCCAGGGGCGCGACGCCGGGTGAGGACGAGGCCAACGAATCGGAATTGAAGAGCAGTGAGAAACAGCGGGCCGAACACATCATGCTAGTTGACCTGGGCCGGAACGACATCGGCCGGGTTAGCCAGCCGGGCACCGTGTCGGTCACGCAGCTCATGGACGTAGAGAAGTTCTCCCACGTGATGCACCTGGTCTCCCATGTTGAGGGAGACCTTCGTCCGGATATGACTGCCTATGACGCCCTCCGGTCTTGCTTCCCGGCTGGGACCGTGTCGGGCGCGCCTAAGATTCGAGCCATGGAGATAATCGCCGAGCTGGAAGGCGAGAAGCGTGGGCCTTACGGCGGCGCTGTTGGCTACTTCAGCTACTCAGGGGACATGGACACGGCGTTGGTGCTGCGGACTGGGGTCTACAAAGATGGGGTGATATATGTTCAGGCCGGTGGCGGGATTGTTGCCGACAGCACAGGTGAAGACGAGTACCAAGAGACCCGCCACAAAGCTGGCGCGCTGATGCGGGCGATAGACTTAGCCGAAGGCTCCGACTAACCATTTAAGGGAGATCAAAAGATGCTGAAATCGTTCTTTCACACGGGGTTCGTAGTCAAGGATATAGACGAATCGGCCAAATTCTACACCGAGGTTCTGGGCATGAGGATGGGGGAGCGCTTCGAGCGCCAGGGGGCGTTCGTTGAACAGGTCTTGGCTTTCCCGGGCGCCCATATAGACCGCGCGATGCTGGACAAGGGAGAGGGTCACAAATTGGAGTTGGTCCAGTATCTGTCGCCAGCCAGTGGAACGCCGCAAGTGAACCGAAACGATCTTGGCGCGGCACACCTGGCTTTCTTCGTCGAAGACCTGGGCCGGTTCTACGCGGAAACCTCCGAAAAAGGCCTCAGATTCAACAATCCTCCCTCGTCTCAGCTAAATGATCAAGGCAAGGTTTCGATCAAGGCCTGCTACGCCCAAGACCCCGACGGCAATTGGCTGGAGTTCGTGGAAGTCTTCTAGCTCCGGCCAGATGTTTTCGAGGCAACGACCATGCTTTTAATGATCGACAATTACGATAGCTTCACCTACAACCTGTACCAATACCTGTGTGAGTTGGGCGCGGAGGTTGAAGTCGCCCGCAACGACAAGATCTCGTTGGAAGAGATCCAAGACATGTCGCCAGAGGGGATAATCATTTCTCCGGGGCCGTCCACTCCCTTGGAAGCAGGCATATCCAACGACGTGATACGTCAATTTGGCCCCAGTACTCCGACCTTGGGCGTTTGCCTGGGCCATCAGTGCATCGGCCACGTTTATGGGGCAAAAGTTGACCAGGCGGGCGAGATTCGCCACGGCAAGACCTCGATGGTCAGTCACAACGGTGCTGGTGTGCTGGTCGGACTGCCCAACCCCTTCCAGGCCATTCGCTACCACTCGTTGGTCGTCTTCCCTGAGACGATGCCGGATACTTTGGAAGTCACCGCACAGACAGAAAACGGCCTGGTCATGGGGCTTCGGCATAAGGATTACCCCATAGAAGGCGTCCAGTTCCATCCGGAGTCTATTTTGACTCCGGATGGAAAACACCTGCTTCAGAATTTTCTTGATAAAGTTAGCGCTGCGACGGCGATTTAGATAGGAGCTGAAATTTGGATATCCGCGAAGCGATAGACGTCGTTGTCTCAGGCGATTCATTGGCCATGGACAAGGCAGCGGCAGTAATGCGCCAGATCATGTCCGGAGAGGCGACCCACGCCCAGTTGGGCTCGTTCCTGACTGCCCTCCGGCTGAAGGGCGAAAGCACTGAAGAAATCGCCGGTATGGCCACCGTCATGCGCGAGTTTTCGCTGCGGGTAAATGTGGACGGCATGTTGGTCGATTCCGTTGGCACCGGCGGCGACGGCCTCAACACTTTTAATATTTCCACCGCTGCGGCATTTGTAGCTGCCGGTGCTGGCCTAAAGGTTGCGAAGCACGGCAACAGGGCCGCGTCGGGCACTTGCGGCAGCGCCGATGTGCTGGAAGAACTGGGTGTGCGGGTAGAGCTTACGCCCGAGGGAGTGGAGCGGTGCATCCGAGAAAGCGGCATCGGGTTCATGTTCGCCCAGGCGTTCCATCCTTCCATGCGCCACGCCGGACCGGTGCGCCGGGAGATCGGCATCCGGACGGTGTTCAATATCTTGGGACCGTTAACCAACCCGGCCGGCGCCCAGTCCATGCTGGTGGGCGTGGCCTTCCCAGAACTGGGTGAGAAAATGGCCTCGGTCCTGAACCTGCTGGACACCCACCACTCAATCATCGTTCATGGCGAAGGCGGCCTGGATGAAATGACACTTTCCGGGGACACGTCTGTTTGGGAGGTAACCGGGGGCAAAGTAAGCAACTGGACGCTGTCCGTGGCCGACACCGGCCTGCCGGTCACGCCCATCGAGGCGATTAAGGGTGGAGACAGGGAGGCCAACGCCAAGACCATGCGGGAGTTATTGGGCGGCGCCGGCGGTCCGGTGCGTGATTACGTGCTGCTGAATAGCGCGGGAGTGTTTTTGGTTGGAGACCTAGTTACCAACATCCGGGACGGCGTACAACTGGCGGCCCAGACCCTCGACTCCGGCGCGGCCAAAGGTCGACTGGAGTCTATGATCGAGGTCAGCCAAGCGGGTGGCTGAACTGCTTCCGAGGCCATGGCGAAGTATAATGCGAGTCTGATTTTCCGATCTCTGGTAAAGAAAAATGCCAAATATCCTAGATGAAATAGTCACTGCCAAGCGCGTGGAATTGGCTGAGGGAATGTCCCAGGTTTCTCTCGCTGACCTGGAGTCTGCCGCCGCCAACCAGCCTCGGCCCCTGAACCTGTCTGGGGCGTTACTGGGCGGTGGCGTGCGGCTCATCGCTGAGATCAAAAAGGCGTCGCCTTCACGGGGGTTGTTGATGCCTGAGTTTGACCATCTCAAGCTGGCCGAGACCTATGCAAGTAACGGGGCGGCCGCCATCTCGTGCCTGACTGATCCCAGGTTCCAGGGAGAACTGGCGCACTTGCTGCAGATCAAAGAATCCGGGGCATCCCAAAGGGCTCCGGTCATGCGCAAGGATTTCATTTTTGATCCCTACCAGGTGGTTGAGACACGAGCCGCTGGGGCTGATGCGATGTTGCTCATCGTCGCGATCTTGGAACCGGCCCAACTGAAAGAATTGCTGCAAGCCGCACAGGCGCATTGGATGCAGTGTCTGGTTGAGATCCACGACGAAGCTGAACTCGAGACCGCGGTGGACGCCGGGGCAGATATAGTCGGCATCAACAATCGAGACCTGCGGACCTTCACCACCGACCTGTCTGTAACCGAGCGCCTGGCCCCGCTGGTACCGAGAGGTAAGCAGATCGTCAGCGAAAGTGGCATTTTTACCCGCGAGCACCTGCGTCAGATGAACAGGGTCAGGGTTAACGCCGTGTTGGTTGGCGAGGCTCTTGTGACGGCGCCGGACGTGGGTGGGAAAGTGCGCGAATTGACTGGACAGAAAGCTCCGGTGGCATGACCATGGGCGGCCAGGAATTAAAGGTCAAGATCTGCGGTATTCGCGCCTTAGAAGACGCGCTGGTGGCGGCTGAGGCAGGGGCAGATTTCATCGGGATGGTTTTCGTGCCGGAGCGCCACCGCCGCATCACCCCTAAAGAAGCGAAAGTAATCGTTGATGGAGTTAAAAACTCCGGCGGCCCGGCTCCTCGGGTCGTCGGCCTCTTTGCCGACCAGGCCATTGAGGAAGTTGCGGGGATAGTCGAGTTCTGCGGTCTGGACCTGGTGCAACTCTGCGGCAAAGAGTCGGTCGAATATGCCGGCCAGACCGGCTGCGGCGTGATCAAAGTTGTGCATGTCGCCAAGTCCGCCACCGTAACCGACGACGCTGGGACCGGCGCTAAGGTCAAAGAATTCAGTGGGGTCGGGCACCTGGTGACGCTGGACAGGTACGTTGAGGGCATCCAGGGTGGCACCGGAGTAGGGTTCGATTGGGGTGTGGCCGTTTCCCTTTCCCAGGCCGGTCACCCATTCTTACTTGCCGGCGGCCTAACACCCGAAAACGTATCAAAAGCGATAACCAAGGTGCATCCCTGGGGCGTGGACGTCTCCAGCGGCGTGGAAACAAACGGTAAGAAGGACCACGCTAAGATCAGGGACTTCATACACAAAGCTCGCGCCACACCCAAGGCGATCTAGCTGATAAGAAGGAACACTTCATGGCAGATGTAAATGAGGGGGACCTCCTCTTCCCCGATGACCGAGGTAGATTCGGCGACTTTGGTGGGAAATTTATCCCCGAAACGCTGATGGCTGCGGTTGCCGAACTCGACGATGCGTACCAGACGGCCAAGGCCAATCCGGAATTCCAGGAGCGTTTGGGCCATCTGCTCCATAGCTACGCCGGGCGTCCCACCGCTTTGTACTTCGCGGAGAACCTAACCCGCGTCTGCGGCGGGGCTAAGATTTACCTGAAACGTGAAGATCTAGCACACACAGGAGCCCACAAGATCAACAACGCCCTTGGCCAGGCGCTGTTGGCTCAACATATGGGCAAGAAGCGGATCATCGCCGAGACCGGGGCTGGACAGCATGGCGTCGCTGCCGCCACCGCTTGCGCCATGCTTGGTTTGGAATGCATCGTCTACATGGGCAGCGAGGATATCAAACGACAATCGCTGAACGTATTCCGGATGAAGCTCCTTGAGGCTGAGGTCGTGCCTGTCGAGTCTGGCACCCGCACCCTTAAAGACGCTATCAACGAAGCTATCCGCGACTGGGTGACCAACGTGGAGACCACCCATTATCTGATCGGCAGCGTGGTCGGCCCACACCCCTATCCGGTCATGGTGCGCGACTTCCAGACGGTCATCGGCAGGGAAGCCCGTGCCCAGTTATTAGAGGCGGAAGGATTGCTGCCGGACTACGTGCTGGCCTGCGTCGGCGGCGGCAGCAACTCCATTGGAATGTTCCATTCCTTCGTCCCCGACGAGGACGTGCGGCTGATGGGCTTGGAGGCGGGAGGCGAGGGCGTCTCCACCGGCAAGCACTCGGCTACCCTCAGCGCCGGGCGTCCTGGCGTGCTCCACGGGGCAATGTCCTATCTGCTACAGGACGAACACGGACAGGTGATGGAGACTCACAGCATCTCGGCGGGGCTGGACTACCCCGGCGTTGGCCCGGAGCACAGTTATCTGAAGGATTCCGAGAGGGCCGAGTACCGGGAGGTTAACGACTCACAGGCCCTCGAGGCATTCCATCTGTTGTGCCGCACTGAGGGCATCATCCCCGCCCTAGAGTCGTCCCATGCCGTGTCCGCCGCCGTCGACCTGGCGAAAGCTCTGAAACCTGACCAGATAGTTCTGGTCTGCCTCAGCGGCCGCGGAGACAAGGACATCGACATCGTCGCGGAGGCCTCGGGGCTTCAGATCTAGCAGATACACTTTGGGTTTGTTGGGCCTGGCCAAAGCTGCGCCAGACGTAATCCAGACGCAATCGCTGTGCTACAATGGTTGCCGATTCGGCGGGGCGTCCTTTAGGTACGTTCTAGTTTGGCTCAGACTCGGATTCCGTCAAGAAAAAGGAGAATTTACTATGGATATGGGACTGGTAGGCAAGACTGCAATCATCACGGGTGGCAGTGACGGGATTGGGAAAGCCGCGGCACTGAGCATGGCAAAAGAAGGGGCAAACGTTGTCATCGTAGCCCGTCGCCAAGAGGTGTTAGACCAAGCAGTTCAAGAGATCAAGACGGCTACAGAGGGCTCGGTTGTTCCTCTAGCGCTAGACATCACCACCGACGGCGCCTCCCAGAAGATGATCAAAACGGCCGTGGACAACTTTGGCCGCGTGGATATCATCGTCAACAACGCCGGCTCGTCGATGGCCAAGCCCTTCGAGAGCGTCAGCCACGAGGACTGGCAATCGGACTTTGAGTTGAAGGTCTGGGCGGCGGTCCGCCTGATGCAAGATTCCATCATTGAGATGCGAAAGGCCGGCGGCGGCCGGATTATCAACGTTACCAACTTGGGAGGCCGGACCCCCGGACCCGCATCCATGCCCACCTCGATCTCCAGGGCGGCGGGAATCGCTATCACCAAGGGCCTTTCCAAGGACTTGGCCAAGGAAAACATACTTGTAACTACCGTCTGCATCGGCCTGGTCAAGAGCGGCCAGCACCAACGCCGGTATGACGCCCGCCTTGAGAAAGAGCCAAATTTGTCCCTTGAAACCTTCTACGACGAACTAGCCCAAGCCCGAAGCGTTCCAATCGGTCGTGTGGCCGAGCCCGAGGAAGCAGGCGACGTCATCGCTTTCTTGGCTTCGGAGCGGGCCAGCTACCTCACTGGCATCGCAGTGAACCTGGACGGTGGCGCATCGGCGGTTCTGTAACCTGCAGCGCGGCTCGAATATACGGATACTGAAAAGGTCCATGGGACCGAAGGACACCCTTGACTAGCTCCTACATGAGTGAATTGCAGCCCCCGCAGAAGGTGCTGCTGGGCCCAGGACCAAGCACCGTGCACCCGCGGGTACTGCAGGCCCTGTCGCTCCCCGTGATGGGTCACCTGGACCCGACCTTCTTCCAGGTCATGGATGACGTGTGTGAGATGCTGCGCATGGTCTTCCACACCACCAATTTCATGACTGTGCCCATCTCCTCCACCGGCACTGGCGCCATGGAGACCGCCTGCGCCAACATCATTGAGCCGGGGGATTCGATGCTTGTCTGCCGGAACGGCTACTTCGGCATCCGCCTGGCCGATATCGCAGAGCGTTGCGGCGCCACCGTGCACGTGATGGACACCCCTTGGGGCAAAGCAGTTGACCCCCAGATGCTGAAAGATGAACTCAAGAAGCACCCAGGACTCAAGGCCGTAGGCGTGGTCCATGCCGAGACATCCACCGGGGTGCTGAGCGACATGAAAGAGCTCGTTGATGTGATCCACGAGTCTGGTGCGCTGGCCATCGTGGACGCGGTAACTTCTTTGGGTGGACATGAAGTCAGGATGGACGACTGGGGCATCGACGTTTGCTACAGCGCCACCCAAAAGTGCCTGGGCGCCCCTCCGGGCTTGGCCCCCATTAGCCTTTCTCCCGCAGCCATGGACGTGGTCGCCAAACGGCCGAGTAAGGTCCAGAGTTTCTATTTCAACCTGAAGGACTTGGAAGCCTACTGGAACCAGACCAGGGCCTACCACCACACTTCGCCCATCAACATGACCTATGCCTTGCGAGAGGCTCTGCGCATGATGATGGAGGAAGGCCAGGAGAACCGGATCAACCGGCATGCCAGGGTGGCGGCCGCGCTTCGCGCTGGAGCGGAAGCCCTGGGTCTAAGTCTGTTGGCCGAAGAAGGACACCGTCTGAACCCGCTGACGACGCTGTCGATCCCTCAAGGCATCGAAGACGCCAAAGTCCGGCGGGCGTTGCTCAACGGTTACGACATCGAGATTGGTGGGGGCCTGGGGGAGTTCGCCGGCAAGGCCTGGCGCGTCGGCCTTATGGGCGAGTCGGCCCGGGAACGCAACGTATTTGCGTTGCTCTCAGCTCTAGAGACCATCCTATCTAAAGAAGGCTACGAAGTGGCCTTCGGTGCCAGCCTATCAGCGGCTCAGCGGACAATCGCGACGTTTGACGACGAATAAGTAGACGGGTCACCAACCAGGCGAGACGCGACTGCGCCGCTACCGGTCATCCCCCGGCAGCCGGGTGGCTACCGTGCCCATAGATGCTGGCGGCCAGGGTCCGGTTAGGTAGTCATAGAGGTTGCCGGCGTTGATGCCCATGACCATAGGCGCCAGGGCCGCTTGCTCCACGTCCATGGGGTAGCGGTCGATCAGAGCGGTCAGGGTCGAGACCGACTCTTCGCGGGTCATGCCCCGGTCGACGGCGCCTTGGACGTAGTCCTTCCACTCGGAGATGAACGATCCCTGCTCGTCCAGGTAGCCTTTGCCGCACATATCTCCGTGGCCAGGCACGAATATGTCTTCGTTCAATCCGCGTAGTGACTCCAGGGCTACCAACCACAGGTCCGGGTCGGCTTCGTGGAGCCAGGAATGGACGCCGTGGAAGATGTTGTCGCTGGTGAAGACTACGCCCTCCTCTTTTACGATCACCGCCGCCTGGTAGAGTGTGTGTCCGGGCATGTGAATCATCTCGAAGGTATGGTCGCCCACGTGCATGGTCATGGTCTCGCGGAAGGTGATCACCGGCGCGTTGGCCTTATAGCCTTCCAGCAACGCGGGCTCGTCAGGCCCGAAAGTGCCGATCCTGGCGACATGCTCGGCCATATCTGTTTTCAGGATGCGTGCTCGGACTCCCTCGTGTGCGATAACCGGCGCGTCGAAGAAGGCGTTTCCCGTCCAGTGGTCGCCGTGGGGCTCGGTGTTGATGATATAGCGGAGCAGCCCTCGCTTTTCGATCTCAGATTTCAGCCACATGGCCGTGGTGGGCTTGTGGGGGCTGTCGATCATGACGATGCCGTCTGACGTGGTCACGAAGCCAAAGTTGCAACCCCGCGTCTCAGTCTCAACCCATGTATTGCTGGTTACCTGTTTCACGGCATGCCTCCATTAACAGTGGTTTTCTTGGTGGCCATCACGTGGCCCGCATCGATCGTCCGTTCCTCCAGCATAACGACAGAAGTATCTGCCAGGTAGCCGGCTATGGAATCCGTACTGGCGCGTATAGCTAAATTTCCTCCCTCTAACAGGCGGATATAGGCGGCGTCCGTAAGGAGGAGCCGGGCAGCCTTGTTTGCGATCAGGTTCAGCTCTTCGTTGGTGTTATGGGCAGCAGCCATTTTGTCGGAAACTTCTTGAAGCGCGATCGAACGTTCCCGTTCACATTGCAGGTCTTCTAGCAGCTGCTTCTTGGTTTTTCGCTGGTCGTTCATGCGGTATCGGTCTAAAAAGTTGCTGGTATTATGACACGATTGTTGTGTTTGAGGCACCGAATCGGATAGTCACGGATCAGATGCAAACGACCCCAGTAAATCCTGCAGTTGACTGGGCCAGCGGCCGCGGCTATGCTGGCTCCAATTCTGCCAAAGCCCTGAACTGAGGCTATCGCGCATCGATATTCAGGATTCGGCAGCGTATATTTGGCGCATAACACTAGGCTCCACGAGAGTGAGTTAGGAGCGATAATGGCCGAAAAATTGCAACAGGGGGATCGTCTCCCCAGCGTTACTCTCAAATTAGTGGACGGTGGGACGATTACCCTGCCCGACGATGCACCCACCAGGTACACAGCCCTTCTGTTCTATCGGGGACATTGGTGACCCTACTGCAATCGGCAGTTAGCCGAATGGGAAGCGAACAAAGCAGAGTTGGGCGAACTGGAAGTGACTATCTACGCCGTTAGCGTAGACAGTAAGGACCTTGCCACAGAGGTCCGGGACAACAACAAATTGTCGTTTCCCGTTGGCTACGGGGTTACGAAAGCCGACGCCGACATTCTCGACTCATGGTGGTCCGAGGACCGGGGCGGCTATATCCAGCCGACCGAATTCCTGCTGGGCCGCGGCGGCACGGTGCTGGGCGCCTTGTACGCTTCGGGGCCGGTGGGACGCATGGGCGCCGATGAAGCCATCCGCCTGATCACCCGTCGCGAGAACATCCGCCGCGAGGAAGAGGGCGAGGCCAACTAGCAGCAGGCCAAAATCTGGCAAAAGAGGGAGAGCCATGAGCAATCAACAAGTGGTCGATCTGATGGAACACGTCTGGAGTTCCATCGACTCTCTGTGCTCTCGCATTACGGAAGCCCAGTGGAAGACACCCACCGATTGTCCGGGATGGTCGGTCCAAGACCAGGTGTCGCATCTGGTCGGCGCGGAAGCCGGGATATTGGGCAACCCCCGGCCCGACCACACACCCGGGGACACCTCCTACGTTAAGAACGATATCGGCCAATCTAACGAAGTGGTGGTGGACTTCCGCCGGTCCTGGCCCGGCCGGCAGGTGTTGGACGAGTTTCGGGAGTTGACCCGGCAAAGACTGACCTACCTCAGAGGCCTGACCGACGACGGGTTCGCCGCTGAAACACAGACCCCCCTCGGACCCGGCACCATTACCGAGTTCGTGCGCATCCGTATCATGGATGCGTGGGTCCACGAGCAGGACATCCGGCGCGCGCTGAACATCCCCGGAGAGCTGGATGGGTCAGTGGCATCTCACGCGGTGGGCCGAGTGTCCCGGGCGATGCCTTTTGTAGTTGCCAGGAAGGCAAAGGCGCCGGATGGTGTTACCGTGGTTTTCAACATCACCGGGTCGGCCGGAAGTGTGGTGTCGGTGGCGGTCGAGGGCGGCCGCGGAAGTGCTTTGGACTCAGAGCCTGAGTCGCCAACGGTCAAGATCACCTCTGATCTTGAGACCTTTGCCTGTCTCGGGTGCGGACGTTGGGACCCTGCGAAAGCCTTGAGTTCAGGCAAGATTAAGGTGGCCGGAGACACTGTTCTTGGCGAGACCATAGTCCATCAGATGAATATCATGGTCTGACTTTGGGCTGCACTTGGTATTGCGATTGGATACAATGTCTCTATTAAGTCATCGACTAGCTGGTTCATTCCGGCTAGTTGCACAACGAACTAAGGTGTTGCCGTAAATGGCCCTTCTAGATAAACCCAAGTTCGGATTCTCAGCCGCTAAGATGCCCTTCGGCGTCCACTATAGTTGGGTGATCGTGGCGGTGCTGGCTATCGTCCAAGTCTTTGGCAGTTCTGTGTTCATGATCGCCGGGGTCATGGTGCCGCCCCTTACAGACCCTGAAGGCGGCTTTCGCTGGGGCATCGGCGAGCTCAGCATGGCTATCGGCCTGTATTACGTTTTCAGCGCTATATTTGCTCCCATAACCGGCCACTTGGGAGACAAGTTTGGCGCTCGGCCCATGATGTTTGTCGGCGCGGTGATGTACGGCGTGGGCATGGTCGCGCTGGGATTCGTCAGCGAGTTGTGGCACTTCTTCGTCTTTTATAGTTTCCTGATGTCGTTCACTGCCTCCATCACCATGGTGCCAATGATGGCGTCCATCAGCGGCTGGTTCCGGCGCCGCATGGGTTGGGGAGTGGGCATCCTTTGGGCCACCGGCGGCATTGGGACCGCCATCCTCGCGCCCTTGATTGCCTACCTTTTGGAATCGATCGGGTGGCAGACGACCTTTATCTCTGTTGGGATCGTGGGCATGGGGATCATGCTTTTGGCCTTCCCGTTCATACGAAGCAAGCCGGCGGATATCGGGATCCGGCCCTTCGGCATGCCGGCCGATTCACCCGAGATCGCACCTAGGGACCGGACCGTGGAAGCCCTTCGGCTTAAGGTGTTCAACCAACAGATGCGGCAGACCAAGGCATTCTGGAACCTTCCGATCATCCATGCTCTGGGGTGCGCCGGCATGGGAATCGTGCTCATCTACGTGATTCCCCTAGCTGTTGAACAGGGTTTGAGCACTCCTGCTGCAGCGCTGACCATCACCATAATCTCGTTGGTGAGTATCGTGAGCAGGCTTGGAGCGCCGGTGGTGGCAGAGGCTTGGGGACCTCGGAAAGTTATGGCCGCCAGCTTGAGTATTCAAGCGCTGACGGTGCTCATCTTGTTCTGGGCCCACGATCCTTGGATGTTTTATCTGTTCGCCGCCACATTTGGACTGGGGTTTGGAGCTGAGTGGACCGGATATCTGGAGATCAACCGGCGTTACTTCGGCGACGGTCCGATGGGGAGTTTGTACGGGTGGCAGATGACCGGCGCGTTCGCGGGTCATGCCGTCACCACATTCCTAGCCGGCCTCGTGATTTACGTAACCGGCTCCTTCTATCCGGTGTTTGTTCTTTCTGCGCTCTTCAGCGCCGCCGGATTGCTGGTTATTGCCACGCTCGAGAGCACCTCCCACGTTTTGATCCCCGACTGGGAAGATTCCCTGCCGCCCGAAGCAAGGAGCAATTTCCTGCCTGGACCGGCTGCCGGCGATGACTAACCTCGCGATTCCTCGGTATTAGCGCCGAACTACCCGTTTGGGATTAACGGATTCTCCCTCGGGCTGCTTTTCTTATCGCGAATCGCTATACTGCACTTGCTGCATCATTGCTTTATGGGGACTTGCGACGAAATTTCGATGCAGGCAGGCGGTTCACGGTAGTTGGCGCTTCTAGATAAACCTAAGTTTAGGTTCTCCTCCGGCAAGTTGCCCTTTGGCATCCATTACAGTTGGGTCGTCATCGGAATCTTGGCTACGGTCCAGATCTTCGCCAGCTCCATCAGCATGGCCGCAGGCATCATGGTCCCCCCATTGAACGATTCCGAAGGCGCGTTTGGCTGGAGCCTAGGCACCATCGGCGTGGTCATTGCCAGCTACTACATGTTTGGCGCCATATACGCCCCAATGACCGGGTGGCTGGGCGATCGCTACGGCTCTCGTTGGATGCTTTTCGCCGCTGCGATCATGTACCTGATCAGCATGTTTCTGCTGGGCCAGGTATCTGAGGTCTGGCAATTCTTTCTGTTCTTCGGCGTGTTGCTGTCCCTGACTCAATCCCTGGCAATGGTCCCCTTGATGGCCGCGGTGAGCGGCTGGTTCCGGCGTCGCCTTGGGCTCGGGGTAGGCATCCTCTGGGGAGCAGGCGGAGTCGGCACGGGAATCATGGCCCCCTTGATGGGCGGCTTTATCGAGGTGCTCGGTTGGCAGAGTACGTTCATGCTTATCGGAGGCGTGGGTGGCGGCATCATGCTGGCCATGGTCCCCTTCATGCGCAGCAAACCGGCCGACTTGGGGATACAGCCCTACGGCGCCAGAGCCACTGACCCGCCGGCAATCTTGAGAGATAAAACCGTGGATCGGCTGCGACAGAAGGTGTTCAACCAGCACACCCGTCGCACCAAGCCATTCTGGAATCTGCCACTTATACACGGTCTGGGTTGCGCCGGGCACGGAACCATCCTCATCTACGTCATTCCCATGGCTTTCGAGCGCGGAGCATTCACCTCGCTGGCAGAGGCAGGAATCATACTGACCATAATATCTTTGGTCAGTGTCGTCAGCCGGATCGTGACCCCAATAATGGCGGAGATGTACGGCACACGCCGAATGATGGCTGCCAGCTTAAGCATCCAGGCCGCCACGGTCTTTATGCTTTTTTGGTCCCAAGAAGCCTGGGCGTTCTACCTGTTCGCAGGAGTATTTGGAATCGGCTTCGGCGGCGAGTGGACGGGCTACCTGGTCATAAACCGGCAGTACTACGGCGACGGCCCGATGGGAACGATCTACGGTTGGCAGACCACCGGCGCGCTGACGGGACACGCGGTTGCGACGGCTCTAGCAGGGTTGGTGATCTATGCCACAGGGTCATTCAACGCCGTCATGGCATTGTCCGTTGGATTCAGCGCTGTTGGGGTGTTGGTTATCGCCCTGCTGGATGACACAACTCACGTACTGATTCCGGACTGGGAAGACGATCTGCCTCCCCTAGAGATTTCCGGGGAAGCGCAGCTTAGGCCGACTGCAGGTGCGGCCGGAGACGACGACTAGCGTTTGCTTCTCCGGGTTTCCGAAGAGAGCGCCCGGCGCCTCTGTCACGCTGAGTGAAGGGAAGGGCTTGCCGGGATGAGATTGGTAGATTCGGCGGCGGCCTACGGCGCTCCTCAGAATGGCATTCCGCGAGGGAGGTTTCTTGGCAAAGGGCGCCCTTCTGTCCTGCCTACTCTTGGTTCAGGAAGTCCAAGACGAACTGGCTCATTGGTTCCTTGTCGTAGCGCGTATTCATTATCACCACGTTGCGGTTTCGGTCGCCTTGAAAGAAGCGTTCGTAAAGGATCTGGCGTGACCCGAATGCGCTACAGCAGGTGTCCCAGGCCAAGCGGAACAACCGCACCCGGTCCTTGGCCGAGGAGAAGTCGGTTTCCAGATACTTGTTTATGTCTTCGGCGAGGGGGCCTTCGAAGTCTGCTTCTGTCGGTACGGCCATCAGGCTGCTCGAACCCAAAAGGTGTAGGATCTCGCCCATGCGCGGGTACATGTTGATGAACTGCTGACGCGCCACCATCAGCGAAATATCCACGGGACACATAACACCCCATTCGTCCAACTCAGCGTCTACTTCAGCAGCCCGTAGAAGGGCCTTGGTGATCTCCAGGTTCTCGATGATCTCCGCCATCATGCCGTGAACCTGAGGCATCTCCTGCGAGCCTAGGGTGTTCACCATCAAGTTGGCCAACCCCAGGATAAACTCGCACTTGACCACGTTCTTGGTAACCACTTGATGGCCGGAGTGCAGGTATTGGTGCGTCCTCAAAGACATGTTGTTGCACATGTCCACGTCGCCGTACAGGAACACTCTCTCCCAAGGGACGAGGACGTTGTCGAAGAAAGCCAAGGCGTCCATCTCTTCGAACCGGGACCCCAGAGGGTGGTCGAAGTTGGAGCGTTCCAGATCGAACGGCTCCCGGCATTGGAACTTGAGTCCGGGAGTATCGCAGGGAATGGCGAATGCAAAGGATGTCCGGCCTGGCGCGCCCGTGGGCAACCGGTGGGAGCGGGCAGGATAGACGGCGATCTCGTCGGCGATGGGCAGAGTCGCCAGCACCCGCGCGCCGTGGACGATTATCCCTTCGTCGGTCTCTTTGACCACTGACAAGGCAAGCTCCACGGAGTCGTCCAGAGCGGTGGCCGCTCCGGAGCGGTTCCTTTGGATGTTGACCAGTGTGTGGGTCAGCACTAGGTCCTCTTCCCGGACCATCTCGTAATAGTCCTGGATGTTTTTCTCGAACTCGGGCCGGTTCTGACCAAAATATTTGCCTGCGGCGGCCATGGACATCAGGCTCACATTCAGGAAATCTGGGGTGCGGCCCATCATCCCGCAGGTGATCTTAGCCCAGTTGCGCATCATCTCGCGGCGCCGGTCCAAGTCCTCGTGGGTCTTGGGAGTCAGGAAAGACAGGCCAACCTGGTCGCCGGTGTCAGGCGACTTATAGGTCATATCCTTGCCGGTTTTTGGGTCGTGTTGCAGGTCGTACAGTCGGGCAAGGGTCTTGATGCCTCCCATCAGCCCTGGCTCTTTGGTCGCGTCTTTAACCTTCTTGCCAGACATGTATAGGTTGGGGGGCCTTTCGCTTAGCCCATCTATGTACTGCTTTCCAGTTCTGACTGGCATACTGCTCTCTCCCGGCGATCAACGCCCGGTTCTCGTTGTAGAAGTTGATGTCTGATTTGGTTCGCCGATATTTTGCGTTATCTCGTGCTGATTTACCAGCGTTGACCCACCTGCCTCGCCAATCCTGGGAAATCTATTTGACAGTATGGGGCGATTCCCCTAGTCTGGGCACACAATCCGGAAGGAGCTTTTTACCCATGTCACTTCCTCCGCATCGAGTGGATTACAGTCCGATCATCGAGCGCCCGCCGATCAAATGGCCCAATGGGGAACGAGTCGCATTATGGATCGCGCCCAACGTTGAGCATTACGAATACATGCCCGTTAAGTACGGCCCCCGTGACCCGTGGCCGCGCACTCCGTATCCCGACGTGCAGCAATACTCCTACCGGGACTACGGCAACCGAGTGGGGTTTTGGCGGATGTTGGAGGTACTGGACCAACACAAGATACGTGCCTGCGTATCGCTGAACCTGGCCGTCTTGGAACATTTCCCGGAGATTCGCGACGCCATGGTGCAGCGAGACTGGGATTACATGAGTCACGGCATCTATAACACGCGCTACCTCTATGCCTATACGGAAGAAGAGGAACGGGAGTTCTACCGGGATAACGTGGAAACGTTGAAGCGGCAGACCGGCAAACAACTGAAGGGAATGCTCGGCCCGGCCATTTCAGGCACCGTACGCACGCCGGATTTGATGACCGAGGCCGGCCTGATCTACCACACTGATTGGATGCACGACGACCAACCGGTGCCCATCAACGTGGAGTCGGGCAAGCTCGTGTCTGTACCTTATTCCATCGAACTTAACGACTCGCCGCTGTTCCGGGTGAACTATGAAGCCGATTATTTCGCGGAGATATGTAAGCGGCAGTTCGACCAGCTATATAAAGAGGGCGCCGAGAGCGGCCGCGTGATGTGTATCGCGCTCCACCCGTTCCTGATCGGCCAACCCCACCGCATCAAATACCTGGATGACATCCTCAGCTACATCATGTCTCATGACGGCATCTGGCAGACCACTGCTGATGAGATAGCCGAGTATTACATCGCCAACTATTACGACCAGGCCGTGGACCACGCGCAGCAGTACAAGGCCTAACTCTAAAAATCTAACGCAAGGTGAGAAGTTCCCATGCCCGCTGAACGACGAGTAGGGATGGACCACGAACACCATGAGTGGTCTCCCATATCCACCCGAGGAAAACTAAGCTGGCCCAATAACGCTAAGGTTGCATTGTGCGTAATTATTACGCTGGAACACACTGAATGGGAGCAGCCGGAAGGCAGCTTCAGCGCCGACCAGGCCGGGGGTTTGGGCCTTCGTCCTTTCCCGGACTACCCACGTTTCTCCCATCGGGAGTACGGCCACCGCGTGGGCATATTCCGGGTTCTGGATGCTCTGGAACGCAATGGAATAAAATCTACCGTGGCCATGGACTCCCAGACGGCCGAGGGCTATCCCTACCTGGTGAAGCACTGCCAAGACCGGGGCTGCGAAATCATCGCCCACGGCGTGTCCGGCAGCCAGATGATTTCCGGCGAGATGTCGGTTGAAGGGGAAACGGTGTTCATCCGCGCCTCGATGGATGCGATGAAGAAGGCTACCGGATCTACTCCCCGGGGATGGTTCGGGACCGATTATGGCGAATCTGAACGGACTCCGGACCTCCTGCGCCAAGCCGGCTTCGACTACGTGTGCGACTGGGCCAACGATGAGCAACCCTACCCCATGAGGGACGGACTGGTAGCCCTGCCGACGATGCTGGAGATGGACGATCTGTTCGCCATGTCCAACCGCCGCGTGGAGATAGAACGGTACGCCCAAACACTGAAGGACGGCTTTGACTCCCTGTTCCGGGACGGTGCAGAGAATGGCCGCCTGATGACGATCAATCTCCACCCGTGGCTCGTAGGTCAGCCTTTCCGCATCGGATATCTGGAGGAAGCCCTTGCCTACATCATGAGCCATGACGGAGTCTGGGCCGCGTCCGGATCTGAGGTCGTCGACTGGTTTCGCAGCAACAATCCGTCTAACGAGTGAGTGCCGGTCGGCCTACCTGATCCAGCGAGCAAACTTACCCAAAATTAAGGGCGATGTATAAGGTGATGGCGAGCCTACAACCACGCGTAATCATAGCTGAAATCTATTGACACAAATATGCAGTTGTGATATTTTTCACCTGGCCTCGTGTGAGAGGCTGTTTTGCGCACGGGTTACGTAGTAAAATCCAGCGCGAAATCCAGCATGGAAATCAGCTGTAACCACTGGTTTTCAGGCGCTAACGAGTACCGATTATCGACGATCCGAATGCATTAACTAGCGTTGAGTGGCACAACATCCACATGTTCCTTCAGTGGTTCTGGATTTATTTTCCCATCGTCGTGACATTTGGAATCACCATGCTGACGGCCCACGCGCTTATTCCTTCGATGGTGAGTACTGGCCATCTACCGGAAGCCACTCAGAAATTGCGGATCCCACTAACCATGTTCGCGGCTCTGTTGTTCGCCGGCGGTGCGGTTGTTTTGATTCTCGGCATCAATGCTGAGTTGGATGTCCGGGCGATCTGGGACCGAGTATTCATTTAAGGCGAACCGCGTTTCATGAACGACCTGAAGACTAATAAAGAAAATGATGCCCGGAACGACTAACTAGATGATGCCAAGTCGAAAAATGTTACCCCTGATGGTTGCCGGTGGGGTAGCGACTGTAATCATGGGTTTCGTCGTTGTAGTCCTGCTCATTTCCTGGTTCTCCAACCCTCCATTCGGCCTAGGCAACGCTCCGGACCAACCAATCGCATTTCCTCATACGGTCCACGTGGCGGAGAACAATATCCAGTGCGAGTTCTGCCATCGTAACGTGACCAAGGGTGCGGCAGCCACAGTGCCGGCCGTGGAAACGTGTTTGTTTTGCCACAAGGACATCGACGGCGGGACGGTCACTGCCCAAGAAGAGATAAATAAGGTCAGGACGGCCTTCGAGACCGATACTCCGATCAACTGGGAGCGGGTACACCGCCTTCCCGACCACGTTCGGTTCATCCATGAAGCGCATATCAGGTACTTCACCGACGAGACGATTGGAGTGAAGTACGGTATCAACGGCGAAGAGCTCACAGAATCACCGGACGTTGCCCAAACGTGCACCATCTGCCATGGCGACGTTGCCAACAAGGAAGTCGTACAACCCAAGACCGGCCAGTCTCTGAAGATGGGGACCTGTGTCGATTGTCATCGAGTCAACAGCATTTCTACCGACTGCACGATCTGTCACAAGTGATGAATGTCAATGAAGAACAGGGTCAAAGGTAGATGAAACTAACCCGGCGAAATTTCCTTGCTTGGGCCGGCCTGGGTGCGGTGGGAGCCGTTGCCTGTGAGGGCTTTGGCATCCGCAAAGGGGAGCTGGACATCCAGAGTTCTGTTCGTTTGCCGGAGGACTTGGTCCGCGGGACCGATAACTGGTACGCCAGCCTATGCCGGACCTGTCCTTCCTGTGAAGGTATCGTGGTGCGGGTGATGGAAGGCCGGGCCAAGATGGTCCAGGGCAACCCCTACTACCCAACTAACCAAGGGAAGATTCACGCCCGCTGCGAAGCCGGGCTCCAAGCTTTGTACCATCCGGACCGTATCGCAACCCCCATGCGGCGGAGCGGCCCCCGTGGTTCCGGCGAGTTTACGGCGATCAATTGGCAGCCCGACGGGATGGATACCCTGCGGAACGCGCTTCGGGTGAACGGCTCTTCATCCGTGATGATCACCGAGCCTCTCCGAGGCCATATGGCCCTCTTGGTAGACCGATTCGTTACTGGAATCGGCGGTGAGCACCAAGGCTTTGAAGCCATTGATAACAACACCTACCGGGCGGCGGTCAAGAACGTATTCGATCAAGATTCACTGCCCGACCTCGACCTGGAAAACAGCAAGTTCATCCTGTCCTTTGGCGCGGACTTCCTGTCCACCTGGGTCTCCCCCACCCGCTTCAGCCGAGGGTACGGTGAGTTCCGCCAGGGGCATGGCCGCGACCGGGGGATGTTCTATCAGATAGATTCCCGGTTCTCCATGACGGCCGCCAACTCCGACAAATGGCTGCCGGTGCGGCCCGGTTGGGAAGGGTACCTGGCCCTCAGCCTAGCCCAGGTGATCGTCGCAGAGAACCTTCAGGCCGACGGCGTCGACATCGACTCATTGGTCGGCGGTGATGCCGGCCGGCAGACCTTGAACAACTTCAGTCCTGAGATCGTGGCCGAAGACGCCGGACTAACTCCGGCGATGACCGGCGGCGACCCGGTTGGATTCCTGAAGGACCTGGCCCGGAGGTTCGCGGCCAACCAGCCCAGCATCGCCATAGGCGGCGGGTCCGCTGGCGCGCAGAGCAACGGCCTTTTCAATCTTGAGGCCATCTATGCCCTCAACTACCTGGTGGGCACTGCGGGCAAGAAGGGAGGGGTTAGGTTCAATCCGGCCAGTCCATGGTCCAATGTCCCCTCCGCCAGCAAGGCGGGCAGCCTGGATGACTGGACCCGCATCACCGAGCAGATTCGCAGTGGCCAGACAAAACTTCTGATACTTCACGGCGCAGACCCAGTACATGGTCTGCCGGACTCCCTTCAACTAAGAGACGCCATCACCCAAGCGGACGACCTTTTGGTTGTCAGTTTCTCTCCTTTCTTGGACGACACCAGTGCCTTGGCCGACATCATCCTTCCGGACCGTGTCTCCATGGAAGACTGGGGCGACGATATCTCCGAACCAGGCCCTGGGTACCAGGCGGTAGGACTACAACAACCGGTGGTTAACCCGCTGTTTGAGCTTGACCCATTGAGTTTCCCGGACGTCCTTCTAACCATGGCCCAAGAACTGGGCAAAGAAGCAGACCTGCCGTGGGCCAATTTTAAGTCGATGCTTAGAGAAGGCTCTGACGCATTGTTCAACTTGAACCGTGGATCCATAGAAGTATCTACCGCAGACGAATTCTGGAACACTCTTCTTAAGCGCGGCGGATGGTGGGATGAACTCCGCAACGGCTCCACGACAGTTAGGCCGGCTGATGGGCTGCTAAAGACGATAGCCGAAAAGGCGTCTCAACCCGCCTTCGCTGGGATCGGCATGGGTTCCGACTCGCTATATCTGGTGCCTTTCGCACATAACACCCTGCTGGACGGGTACAACGGACATCTCCCATGGCTCCAGTCAGCGCCAGACCCGCTGTCTACTGTTACCTGGCAGACCTGGGTTGAAATCAGTGACGCTACCGCCGAACAGCTTGGAGTTAAGGAAGGGGACATCCTGCGCATCGAGTCATCGAAAGACTCCATCAGAGCCGTTGCCTACCCGAGCCCGGCTGTTCCCCCGAACACCATCAGCATCCCCTTCGGGCAGGGCCGCAAACATGGCTCAGAGTACGCCACAGACCGTAACGGCAGCGAAAGCTCCAACGTTATGGACATCCTGGAAACCACTACGGTCAGTGGGACCGGTTCTTTGGCCTGGGCCGGGACTAGAGTCCGCGTGACCAAGACCGGGGAGAGTATCAGCATCTCGAAACTCGAAGGCAATGTGAGGGCCGAGGAGATCGGTATCTTACCCGCCGAAGACATCATCAAGACCATCGCACCGGAGAACGCTTAAGGGCGTCTGGTTGCGAAAGCCAAGAAACATAGACCAAGAAGCATAGATAGGTTAACCGATGGTAACTAAGCGAGCAGACCACAAATGGGGAATGGTAGTGGACCTGGACCGGTGTACCGGCTGCCAGGCCTGCGTCGTTGCCTGCCAAGCAGAGAACAACATTCCCATCAACGTCAAGTCGTTCTACCAGCAGCGCCGGGCCTACCAATGGATCCGCATAGAGCGGTATTGGGAAGGCGAGTTCCCCAACGTTAAGGCCAAGTTCATCCCAATCCTGTGCCAGCACTGCGAAAATGCTCCCTGCGAGCCGGTCTGCCCCGTCTTCGCCACCTACCATAACGACGAGGGTGCGAACGTACAGATCTACAATCGCTGCATCGGAACCAGATATTGCTCGGTCAACTGTCCTTACACCGTCCGCATGTTCAACTTCTGGGAGCCGAGTTGGCCGAAAAGCCTTCGGAACCAGTTGAACCCTGATGTGACCGTCAGGACCCGTGGAATCATGGAGAAGTGCTCTTTCTGCGTGCAGCGCCTCCGCCGGGGCGAGGTTAACGTGGAGCGCCGGGGTCTGGAGCCTCTGACCGGGGAACGGATTCCCGCTGGGGAAAGGACGATGAATTACCGTCAGATGAAAGAGGGCAATTACCTGCCTGCTTGTGTTCAGTCCTGCCCAACCAACGCCTTACAGTTCGCAGACCAACACGATGATAGCGGTCCCGTGAAAGAGTACTTTGAAGAGGCCAACGAGCAGATCGAGACTCGTCATCAAGGCGGTCACGTTGATGAGAGCCATACTCGGGTTTATCGGTTGTTTGAGGAAATTGGAACCAAGCCGAACGTGGTCTACCTGAAGAAAGTAGAACCGTTCCCGTTGGAAAAGGCCTAGATAGATGGCGGCTACCGAACCAAAAGGACACGGACAACACGCTGGCATGTGGGTATTCCCCGATGTCACGGTGATGAGCCGTGAGGTCACGGAAAAGACCAAGTCTTCACCCAAGCCATTCACCATCGCGTTGGTGGCGGCCGGAATCTTGTTCATCCTGGGCATAGTGGGCTTCATTGCCCGTGCCGTAGGCGATGGGTTTGGCGAGATTGGCCCTTGGGGCTATTACATAGCTGTGTTCTCTATGGTTTTCATGGTCACCGGTGCGGCGCCCCTGGTTTCTGTGGCGTTCCGGTTCACCAAGAGCCACTGGCGCCGGCCATTGTCCCGAGTCTCTGAATTGTTCGCGATAGTCGGGATATTGAACTTATTGATGTTCATCCCGCTGATGTTCCTTCTTCCGTCGATCGGCAATCCGGAGGCCGCAGTCGGAGGCGAATTAGCTGTTAGAAGGACGATCTGGCTCGAGGGGCCCATCGGCGCACCCCACGCATGGGACCTTGTGGGAGTGATCGGCGTCGTTGTAACCTCGATGTTTATCCTCTGGCTGTCGGCTTTGCCGGACATGGCAGAGTGCCGGCACACCGCCACCGGATTCAGGCGTTGGCTCTATAGCAAGTTGTCTGGTAATTGGTACGGGACCAAACGCCAATGGAACGCCCAGAAGGCGGGTCTAGCGTTGCTGGGCGCCTTCTATTTCATGACTCTGATCTTCGTCCAATTCCTGATTAGTTCCGATTACGCTCAGAGCCTGATCCCCGGTTGGAAAGACTCGATATTTCCGGTGATCTACACCATAACCAGCCTCCAGATGGGATTTGGGTCGATCCTGGTAACGCTTTTCATAATCAGACGGTGGGGAGGTTACGAGGGGTACATCGGCAAGTCCACTTTCTGGTCCGGCAGCAAGGTGCTGCTGGGTATAACCCTGCTATGGGTCTACCACCTGTTCGCCTTCTTCATCACGTTCTGGTACGGCCGGTTGGAGATTGAACAAAACGTTCTCAAGTACCTGGTCACCGACACGTATGCCATCGTATTTTTGTTTAACCTGGCGTTCAGCTTTGCCCTTCCGTTCGCTGTATTGATCTGGAACCCAGTGCGCCGCAGCGCCTGGGGCCCCGCCTTGGCCGGAGCCTTGGTTATCATCGGCGGCATCATGTTTAACATCAGAATCTTTGTGGGAGCGGCCAACGCCGCGCCTGGGTCTAATCTGTATCATGGAATTATGGAACATGTCCCTGCGCCGGTTTATCCCGACATCTGGGACGTCTTGATGGTGATTGGTGGAATCGGCGCGGGGGTCTTCGTCTTTTTGCTGGCCACGCGACTGCTGCCGATCCTCGCGATATGGGAAGTCAAGGAAGGCGCCCTTTACCAAAAGTGGGGCAAGCTTCTGCGTGGCGAATATCTGATTCTGGGCAAACCTGAATAACTCGACCATTTATCCCGGCGGAGCATCATGCAGGAAGGCAAACCGCTAAATTCTAGACAGGTAAACAGGGAGCTGCTGGTCAGCATCCTGAATTCACCCAAGTGGTTCTTTGGAGCCCTTGCTGTCCTTGGTTTCATAGTGCTTGTCGCCATGAGCACCGCCGGCTTCATGATCAACCAGGGCTTCGGCGTTACCGGCTTGAACCGTCCGGTGATGTGGGGATTCTTCATCACCAACTTCGTTTTCTGGATCGGTATCAGCCACGCCGGGGTCATGCTGTCAGCCATCCTGCGGTTGTCCAAGGCTGAATGGCGGCGCCCTGCTACACGGGCAGCAGAGATACTGACTGTCTTCTCGCTGATGACTGCGATGACCATGCCTCTGATCCATACCGGCCGACCCTGGCGCACGGTTTACTGGATCTATACCTTGCCTTTCGTGCCTTATGACTATGCCCGCGGCATCTGGCCAAACATCCGGACCCCGTTGGTCTGGGACCCCAGTGCCGTGTACACCTACCTGACTTCTAGTATCTTGTTCGTGCTGATTGCCCTGATCCCTGACTTCGCGGTGCTGCGGGACCGGACAACTGGCATTAGCCATCGTATCTACGGGATGCTGGCCATGGGCTGGCAGGGCAACGCCAGGCAATGGAAGCTCCAGATCATCGCTGGAGTGCTCCTCTCAGCGCTGATTCTCCCCGTATTCGTCTCGGTGCATAGCATAGTGTCTTGGGATTTCGGTATGGCGGTCTCGGTTAAGTCTTGGCACTCAACGATCTTCGCCCCCTACTTCGTGGTAGGCGCTGTGCACTCCGGCGTTTCCGCCGTTGCACTCGTGTTGATTATCCTGCGCTACATCTACGGTTGGCAAAACTATATCCGCCACGAGCACATCGACGCCCTGGCTAGACTTCTGATCGTTGTGGCCACGGGATGGTTCTATTTCTTCGTGATGGAAGTGATCTTCGGCTTCTACGGCCGCGAGGCAGACGAGATAGCCGTTAGGGACTTACAGTTTACGGTCAGCCCATGGAACATCTGGATGATGATCTTTGTGGGGTTGACCTACTTTGCACCGGTCGCCATCTGGTTGAGCAGGAGCGCCCGCAGGAATCTCTGGATCATGTCGTTGGCATGTATCATCGTGAACATAGGGATGTGGCTGGAACGGTTCTTGATTATTGTGCCCGGTCTGGCCCGCAAGCAATTGCTAACGTTTGACTGGTATACCTACCGGCCCAGTTCGGTTGAATGGATCATAATCATCGGAACATTCGCCTTGGTCTCAATGCTGATGCTGACAATCGCTAGGGTGGCGCCCCTTATCCCGCTCTATGACATAAAAGAGGCCGAGATCCTAAGAACAGAGATTAAGATCGGCCGGGTGACGGTTCCGGCAACATTCCGAGAAGACTAAAGAGTAGGCATCTAGAGGAAACTGAAATGGCCAAAGAACCAATATTAGGGCTGTTTGAAACCGCGGACAACGCTGCGGACGCCGGCGACGCTCTGAAGGCGGCTGGAGTCCCGCAGGCCGATTACGATTTTCTAACAGACACGCCCTATCCTGAGGGCGCATTCGGGGAGCGACATGAGAGCCACCGGCTTTATATCTTTCCCTTCGTCGGCGCGCTCATCGGGCTAACCGTCGGCATCATGCTCACGTCCATGACCCAGTTGGCCTACCCCTTGGTCCAGGGTGGAAAACCGATCTTGTCGATGCCTCCGATGGCTGTGGTGACTTATGAGAGCACCATGCTCACCGCAATCGTGTTTACCATCATTGGAATCATATTCGAGTCTCGGCTGCCTTCGTTTAAGCAGGGCCTGTACGACACTCGAATCACCGAAGGTTACATCGGTGTTTTGGTTAACGTGGATGAAGGACAACTAACACAGACACAGACTTTGCTCACCCAGGCCGGCGCGATCGACGTGGTGCGCAAATAGGAAAGGCTGACCGCTTAATGAAAATCCGGGCTGGTTCACATTTGATTCCTTCGGGTACAGGTAAGCGCGGGCTGAAAGGCTGGTTCATTGGGATCGTTACGCTTTTCGGCATCCTGGTTGTCGGTTGCAGCCAGGGCTCGTATCCCGTGGATATCTTCTATGAACAGCACTACCAGCAGTCCTATCGGTCTCACGAGCCGCCCCGGTTGATCGGTGTGGCGAATGCCGTGGCGTTCTATCCGCCGATTGTTTCCACTGTGACCAATACCGGAGCTGACCTTTTCCGGCTCAACTGCCAGATGTGCCATGGCGCTGATGCCCAGGGCACCGGCCCAGTCCTGGCGAAAATGATTGAAAACTACGGGTACGAGCCGATTGTCCCCCCAAACATAACTAATAGACCGGCAGATGTCATTCATCGCGTCTTAGAAGCCGAAACCCGGCCTCTGGGGCCCTCTTCGGTCATGCCGCCGTTTGGCAAGCTGTTGAGTGAGGACGAGCGCAAAGCCATCGCCAAGTATATCGGGACGCTACCCAAGTAGCCGATTACCACGGCTTAAACCTGGAGCGCACTGGGGCTGCGTTTTCCGATTTGGTTGAGATATGAAGCTTTCTAATCTTCTTGCCCCGCTGGTCTACACTCCATGCAAGCTCTCTCTCCGAGTGCTACTGTCTCTATCTTTAGTCACTCTATTGACTGTGACATCTCTTGCCCAGGTCAACGGTCTGCACGCCCAAACTCCCGAGCCGCCGGAAGGCTCCTACAGCGAAAGTCAGGCTCAGGGCATCGACCGTATGATCATGTGCCCCGTTTGTCCCGCCGAGACCATTGATCAGGCCCAGGTGGAGATATCGTTCCAGATGCGGGCCGTCGTTCGCGAGATGCTGGCCGACGGCAAAGAGCGGGATGAGATACTAGCCTTCTTCGTTGAACGTTACGGGAAGGACATACTAGCCGCCCCACCCAAGACGGGGGCAAATCTGGTGGCCTGGCTGGCACCCGTTGGCGGGTTCGGCGCGGGGTTGGTGGCCGTGTTCTTGATCATCCGGTCGATGAGCCGCCAGAGACCAGCGCTCGTAACCGCACAGCCGGTCCAGGATGCCGGTCTGATACCGTATTTGGAGTTGGTAGACCGTCACCTGGATCTGACTCGGGGTGGCACATCTAACCAGCCTAGTTATTCCGTAGAATCTCGCGGGACCGACGTGCCTGAACAGTCAGAGGGCCAGACAGGGAAGGAAGGCAAGGGATAGATGGCTGACCTCGGCGCAATAAGCCTTTGGATCGCCCTGGCTTTGGCCGCTTATTCCACGGTGGGATCGGTGGCCGGCAAGCTGCGTTTGTCGCCAGCGTTGGTGGAAAGCGCTCAATCGGCGATGTATGCAGTCGGCCTGGCTCTGATGGTCGCCACCCTAAGCCTGGTCGTTTCCTTTATTAGCCGCGACTTTGAGATCGCCTACGTGGCGGCCCACAGTGATCTGGCCATGGCTAACAAGTTCACCTGGGTGGCGTTTTACGCAGGGAACGAGGGTTCCCTGCTATACATTGCCACCATCCTTTCTATAATGTCGGCAGTCGCCGTCTGGCGGGCCCCGGAGAAATTCAAAGACGCCCTGCCGTACACCACCGCCATCCTGATGCTGACCCTGACCTTTTTCGTGGCTGTCATGGCCGTGATGGCCAACCCCTTCGACAAACTGCCCTTTGTGCCACTGGACGGAGATGGGATCAACCCGTTGCTGACCCACTTCGGCATGTTCTTCCATCCACCGGCGTTGATGGCCGGGCTGATCGGCATCACCGTGCCTTTTGCATTCGCCATCGGTTCCCTGCTGGCCGGAAAGACCGGGGACGAATGGGTGGACGCTGGGCGGGTCTGGGGTATGGTCTCCTGGGTATTGCTCGCTGGCGGTCTGCTCCTGGGGTCCTGGTGGGCCTACACCATCTTGGGCTGGGGCGGGTTCTGGTTCTGGGACCCGGTTGAGAACGCGGCGTTTATGCCCTGGCTGGGCATCACGGCGTTCATTCATTCCATCATGGTCCAGAAACGTCGGGGCATGTTCCGTATGTGGAATATCGTCTTGATAAACGTTGCCTTTGGGTTGGCGCTGTATGGGATGTTCATGAACCGGGGAGGCTCGGTGCCTTCGGTCCATTCCTTCGGGGCTTCCCAGTTGGGCTGGATATTTCTACTGTTCCTGGCGGTTGGGGTGATTGTTCCCTTTGCCATCTTCATCTGGCGTTATCCATTGTTGAAGAGCGTCCAAAACCTCGATTCCATGCTCTCCCGGGAGGCGGCGTTCCTGGTCAACAACATGCTGCTGTTGGCAATCGCATTCGTGACTCTATGGGGAACCGTATACCCGCTGCTCTCCCGGTTGACCAACGATGAAGAGATAACGGTGGCCCGCCCGTTCTACGACCAGGTGAACGGGCCTTTAATGCTAGGTCTGGTGTTTTTGATGGGAGTCGGTCCGCTGATCCCGTGGCGCAAAGCCGGCATGGCCAGCCTTCGAAGATCGCTGCTGCTGCCTGTTGTTGGCGGACTGTTGACCGTGGGGATATTGGCGGCGTTGGGACTTCATAAGGACTATGCGCTGATCGCGTTTGGGTTGGCGACTTTTGTGACCACGGGAATCTTGATGGAATGGTTCCGAGGGACGCGCTCTCGTCGCCGCAATTCCGGGGACAACTACGTCACTGCCTTCTGCGCCCTTATAGCGGCCAACCGGCCCCGCTACGGCGGTTACATTGTTCACCTGTCGGTGGTGATGGTAACCCTGGGGATCGTGGGCACGTCATTCTTCGGAGTTCAGAGGGACGTGGTCCTTGGCATTGGCGAATCGACGACCATCAACGACTATGAACTGGCCTACTTGGGGACTGTCGAAGTGCAGAAGAGTAATCGGACCGAGTTTACGTCCACGGTGCAGGTGTTCCGCGACGGCGAACTGCTGGATACTCTCCGGACCAAACGGGCCTTTTACCCCAGTTTCAACATGGCTGCCACCGCCGCCGCCATACGCTCGACGCCCGTTGAAGACCTGTATGTGGTCCCCAGCGAGAATTTGCCCGACGGCAGTGTAGGCTTCCGCGTCTTGGTTAACCCGCTCATTTGGTGGATGTGGGTGGCGGGTCCAGTGATGGTTTTGGGCACTGTCATAGCTTTGTGGCCGCAAAAAATTCAGGCTCCGGCCCCGGCTCGACCTCCACGGCGTTTCGCTCCTGGCCCCCGTCCCTCGGCCGCCTAATCCGTTTGCCCAGCCTGGTAAACTGAGTCCCGTGGACGCGGAAACCGTCATATCCATCATCTTTGGCGCGGTATTGGCTGCTTTTAGCTTCGCCGTTGTTTGCTACGCATTCCTACGCGGCCGCCAACCTGAGGTGGTGGACCAGGCTGCACTCCCGGATACCGACGACCAGGCCCTGGCCGATATATTCGACGCCATAACCACGCTGGACCTGGAGTACCAACTGGGCCGGATGCCTCAAGAAGATTTTCAATTTCAGTTCCAGGCTTATCGTTTGCAGGCTGCCACTGTGCTCAGAGACCAACTGGAGGCCGGCCGCGGCGACCGGGCTTGGGTCTTGGAGCAGGAGGTACTGATGGCCCGGGGCGGCCTGGAAAACACCTCCACGTGCCCCAATTGCAGCGCATCGGTACTGGATGGCGCCGCTGCCTGTCCCCATTGCGGTGCAGATATGGCGCCACAGCCGTGATCGTGAAACTGGCCATCTTATCGGGTTTGTTGTTGGCGCTTTTTCTCTTGCCCGTGGGCCAAAGTCCACTTCTAGCCCAGGAGAGTACCGATGTCCGCGGGCAGGTGGCGAACGGTACGGAAGGCGCGGAGATCCCCAGAAATCTAAACATGCTGATGCTGATCACGGGCGCCGATGGGGTGTTGTCGGGTACCGGCCAGACGACTCCGGATGCTCAGGGAAGGTTCGTATTTGAAGATGTGCCGGTCCGGGACGGAGATGCCTACACCATCAGCGTAGACCACCTCGGCGTCTTCTACGGAACGACTTTGGACCGCAGTGGCCTGAGTGAAGGCATCGAGGTGACCGTCTTTGAGACGACTCGAGATGCATCCATCATCGAGTTTGAACGGCAAGTGATGGTTATTGCTGCCGTGGACAAAGGCGAACAACGGGTCAGCGTCATCGAGTTTGTCCGTATCAACAATCCCACTGACCGGACTCTGATGCCCGACCTGACTAACATCGACCAGATCAGTTTTCTCCGGTTTGCGCTACCACCGGACCCGGCGGATCTGACCGTCCAATCCGGCCTGCCGGGCGGCGATATCGTGTCCATCGGCACCGGCTTCGCCCTAACCTCGCCTGTCGTCCCCGGAGGACATAGCATCGATTTCTCGTACACTTTCCCCTTTAACGAGGAAACACTGTCCTATCGGCAGAGCTTGCCTCAAGGGGCGGAAATCTACCAGGTGTTGGTGCCGGATACCTTCGTGGATATAAACGTGCCATCCCTGGAGAAGATCGACCTGGTGAACATCCAAGGAGCTTCCTACCGGGCCTTTGAAGCAAGAGACATCCCTCCCGGCCCGGGTTTACAGTTGGAGATAACCGGCCTGCCGTTGCCCGGAGTCTGGACCAGGTTCTCAAATTCGGTGGCTGGCGGCAAGTTCTGGCAGGTTGCCATCCCCAGCGCTTTGGGCGCGACGCTGGCAGCAATGCTTTTGTGGGGCATGATACGTGGTTATAGTCCTGCGTCTGTGCTGGCTACCGGGTCACCTGCCCCGATTACCGTGGACCCGACTGAGAGGGCCGCTGTGGTGCTGGCGGTGGCGGACTTGGACCGCCGATACCAAGAGGGGTCCGTGCCGGAGATAGAATACCGCGTCCAACGGCAGGGACTTATGGCCCGCGTTTTGAACCCGGGGGAAGAGGCACATCTGGTGGGAGAAGACCCCGAATGACTAAACGTGGTTTGATAGTCTTGGGCGGTGGTGTCCCTCTGTTGGCTTTGATTGCCCTGTTGGCCTGGGCGTCCATCAGCACCGGTGGAAACCCCGGCGGCCTGGCCACAAACTCTGATCTTCTGGAATTTGATATCGACCCTGAGACGGCCAGAGAATTTGAATTCGAACTGTTTGAAGGTGGCACGCTGAAACTCTCTGATCTCCGTGGCAAAGTGGTGATGGTGGATTTCTGGGCCTCCTGGTGCCCGCCCTGCCGGGTGGAAGCTCCGACGTTGGCCAGGGTGTATGCGGAGTACCGAGGCCAGCCGGTGGAATTTGTGGGGGTTGATGTTTGGGACAATGTTGGTGATGCCGAGGTTTTTCTTCAGCAGGAAGGGCAGGTCTACCCAGCCGGGTACGACGCTGACGGCTCAATCGCCATCAACTACGGTGTCCGTGGCATCCCTGAGAAGTATTTCATCGATGGGGACGGGGTCCTGGTCAAGAAGCTGTCGGGTCCGCTGACCGAAGCGACTCTTCGCGAGACGATTAATGAATTGCTGGCACGATGAAACCTAACGAAGGGAAAGGCGGAAGATGAGTACACCACAGGTAGTGGTCGCCATGGACTGGGGTGGGACCTGGACACGGACTGCGGTCATAGATAGACAGGGCGAGATACTCTGGCAAGCCCGGGAACCCAACCCCCAAAACGGCACGAAAGAAGAGTATCTGAGCAATGCAGAGAAGTTGCTGTCGAACGCGATTCAGCAGTCCGGCGGCCCCGTTGCGGGCATCGGCGCTGCCGTGGCCGGGCCAGTTGAACCCACCACCGGCACGTTCTTTCAGCCGCCCAACCTAATGGTGCTCGACGGAATATCCTTCAAAGCCCTTTGGGAAGAGGCTTTTCAGGTTCCGGTGTGGGTGGGCAATGACGCCAACCTGGCTGCCTTGGGTGAGCATTATTTCGGCGCTGGAAAAGAGTCGGCCGACAAGGGCCACCCCATAAAGACCCTGTTCTATGTCACTGTAAGCACCGGCGTCGGTGGCGGAGTGGTGGACAAAGGCTCGGTGTTTTTGGGCGCGAACGGGCTAACTGCGGAGATCGGACACACGATGGTGGACACAACGGTCGATGCCTTGCAATGTCAGTGCGGCGCCAGAGGTTGCCTCGAGGCGATCGCGTCAGGCACCGGCATCGAGCGAATCGCCAAGCAAAAGCTGGCGTCGGGCGGGTTCCCTGACTCGGCCTTGGCTGCCTTGGACGCAGGCTTGGTCGATTCGGAGGCGGTTTGCGACGCAGCAGAGAAAAAAGACTCGCTGGCCTTGTCGATATTGGAAGGCGCGGTGTCCGCGCTGGCCGTCGGGCTGACCAACGTGGTCCACCTGTTCAACCCGGACATGATCGTCCTGGGCGGCGGGGTGACCGACGGTCTGGTAAAGCTGGACCTGTTGCCGGAGATCGACAGACAGATACGGGACCGGGCCATGAGCGAGTTGCACAAAGAGTTTCAGCTCACCTCTGCCCGGTTGGGCGACTCTGTGGGCTTGGCCGGAGCCGCCGCGCTGGTCTGGGACCAGTTGGGAGTGGAGCGCTAACCCCAGAATCCCCGGCTGCGCGGGTTAAAAGATGTAGCGGCCACCCATGACGTTTACGCTGTCCCCGGTGATGTAGCCGGACTCGTCCGAGGCGAAGAACAAGCAGGCGTTGGCGATGTCTTGCACGGTGGCCTGGCGGCCCATGGGAATCTCTTTCAGGTGCTCACTTGACCCTCGTTCTACTCCCGCCTGGAACTCCGGGTACCACTCAGGGTTGCCGCGTGAGGTATCGGTGGAGCCGGGGTTCACCATGTTGGCGCGGATGTTGTAGGGCGCCATCTCGGCAGCGACGGCACGCATCAAGCCCAGCACTCCGGTTTTGGCGGTGGTCACGATGCTGGTTCCGGGGCGTCCGGTGATGGCTGATTGTCCGCCCAGGGCGATGATGCTGCCGGTCTTGCGTTCCATCATCCCGGGCAGCACAGCTTTGCACAGGTAGAACGCGGCGTGCATGTTGATCGCCAGGGTGTCGTGCCACTCCTCTTCGGTTACTTCCAAGATTGGTTTATGGGGGCGGACGGCCACGTTGTTGACCAAGATGTCGATCTTGCTCAGGGCCTGGATACCTTCAGCGACCATCTTGGAAACACTGGACGAGTCAGAGACGTCCGCGAGCACCGTGTGGGTTTTCACGCCCAGTTCCCGGCATTTCGCTGCCACTTCGTCCAGTTCGGACTGGCTGGCGCGGGTATTGAGAATCAAGTCAGCGCCCTCTCTGGCAAAAGTAAGAGCAACCTCTCTTCCGATGTTCCGGCTGGCGCCGGTGATGAGGGCCGTCTTTCCTTCCAATCGCATGGCTGTTCCACCTTATTGTTTTAGTCGTCGTCGTTGGGCCTGCCTTGGCACTGATGGCCTGGCGGGCTAGATTCTACCACCTTGACCGTGCTGGAGCGGAGTGTAGAATTGGCCTGAACGATTAATGGCCGCTGCAGCTATCACGGCCAGCATGAGGTGAACACGATGAAATGGTGCAGATTCTCCACCGGAGGACCGACCTCCTACGGGATAATCGACGGCGACACGGTAACTGAGGTGGAAGGCAGCCCCTTCGACGCTTATACGAAAACGTCCAACACCCACAAATTGGATGCGGTGAAGCTGGAAGTGCCGGTGATTCCGCCGACCTTCTACGCCGCCGGCATCAACTATCCGGAGCATGTGACCTGGGCCGCCCAGATGCGTGGCGAGGAGCCGGTGCTGCCCAAGCAGGCCGACGTCGGCTACCGGGCCATCAATGCTCTGGTGCCAGACGGACACGACATCATCGTGCCAAAGGATGCCACTGAGATGCTGCAGTACGAGGGTGAGTTGGTAGTGGTGATCGGGAAGACCTGCCGCAACGTCACGGAGGAACAGGCCCTGGACTACGTGCTTGGCTACAGCATTGGCAACGACGTCAGTGAGCGCACTTGGCAGAAAGGCGACCGGACAATGTGGCGGGCCAAGAACACCGACACTTTTAAGCCCATGGGCCCCTGGATCGTCACCGACCTGAACCCGGACGATTTCCACGTGGTCATCAAGGTCAACGACAATATAGTCGGTGAGTACGATGTGGCCACTGCGATCTTCGGCGTGCGGACTTTCATCAGCAAGATGAGTCAGTACCTGACGCTGGTACCCGGTGATATTCTGTGGATGGGTACCGACGGCGCCACCGAGAACATGGTGGACGGCGATGTCTGCTCCATATCCATCAACGACATCGGCACGCTGACCAACAAAGTAAACTGGCAAAAGTAGCCGGCAGAGCCGGGCTTAATGGGGATGACCTAAGAGAGCGTCCTTGATCGGCAAGGGCGCTCTCTTTCGGGTGGAGTTAATTCTCCAGACCGATGCCGGTCTCCGCTGACCAGGCTTGGAGGCCGCGGCGGTAGGCGAGTGCGCCCATGGGCATGATTACGCACTGCATAGCCTCCAGGACCTCCATGGGCGAGGCCCCTTCTTTGATCGCTACGCGGATGTGGGCTTGGATTTGGTCGATGTCGGCCTTAAGGGCCGCTTCCACCGCCACCTGCAACAGTTCCTTGGTCTTTCGGTCCAACAATCGCTGTCCGGTATATGTTGCGTCGATGAACTGGTTGTAGCTGGTAACCCAATCGATGTCCACCTCGGCCATGATCCGGTGCATCTCGAGAGAATAACCCCGGTTCTCCGAGATCCTCTTTAGCATTTCCTCGTTGGTTTCCTCGGCCATGTTTCGCTCCTTAATTGGTTCTAGATTTTGGTTCCAACTTAGATTCGGTGCGCAAATTGTAATGGCTGTAAGTCTGCGCCACCAGCGGACCGACACCCAGGAGGAGGGCCGTGGTACAATTCGCCGGAGCCGCCGGGTCACGCTGATTCGGGCGGTTTGGAGGCCTTATCGCCGAACCCGAGATAACACCAGAGTTTTTCCAGCGTGAAGACGAAGAGGACGACGGGATCTTCTACCAGTCTCCGCGCTTGGTTGTCCACATAGACGGAGGGGCCATCGCGGCCATCGGCCAATTCTTCAAGGAACAGATACCGGAGAACTCAGAGATACTGGACCTGATGAGTAGTTGGCGTTCCCATTGGCCCAAGGACCATCCCAAGAAACGGATGGTCGGCCTGGGTTTGAACGACGTTGAGATGCGAGACAATCCGGACCTGGATGGGTATGTTGTTCATAACGTGAACAACAATCCGATATTGCCATTTGAGAATGAAACTTTTGATGCTGTAGTAATCACCGTTTCCGCCCAATACCTGACCAAGCCCATCGATACTTTCCATCAAGTGAACCGTATCCTGCGGCCGGGCGGTGTCTTCATCGTCAGCTTCTCAAACCGGATGTTTCCCACTAAGGCCGTGCTCAACTGGCGCAACACCACCGACCGGGGCCGGATCGATCTGGTCGGCACCTACATGGAGGAAGCCGAGAATTTCGAGGACATCCAGGCGTCTTTCCTCAACTCTGAAACCAGTCCGCCCGACGACCCGATGTTTGTCGTAACCAGCCGGAAGCCTCGTTAGGTGAGATTCAACAGGTCCCTTTCCAATGGGGGCATCAACAAAGGAGTATTTCCATGGATGTTGGAATGATGATGATTTTCTCGAGCTACGGCTGGGAAGACGGGACGGACGGCCAGATGTGGGATGAAGAACTCCGCCTCGCCGATCTCGCCTCCGATCTGGGATTTGATTGCCTGTGGTCGGCGGAGCACCACTTCAACGACTACTCTTTCGTGCCGGACAACCTCCACCTGATGACCCACCTCGCGGCCAAGTATCCGAATATAGACGTGGGGACAGCCGCCGTGATCCTTCCTTGGCATGACCCGCTCCGGGTCGCGGAGAATGCAGCGGTTCTTGATCTGCTGAGCAACGGCCGGCTCCGACTCGGGTTCGGGCGTGGGTTGGCACGGCGCGAATTCGAGACTTTCCGCCTCAGTATGGACGAGTCCAGAGGACGGTTCGATGAAGCTGCCCCGATGATCGTTGAAGCCCTCAAAACAGGGTTTATCGAGGGCGATGGGCCGTTCTACCGACAGCCCCGAACGGAGTTACGCCCCAGGCCCCAACATTCTTTCGATGGCCGTATCTACGCTGTCGCCTCGAGCGAGGACTCCATCGTCTCCGCAGCTAAATTGGGCGCCCACATCGTAATGTTCGCCGACCGCCCGTGGGAGATGCGGATGCCGATGATCGACCGCGGCCGCGCGTTGCACCGTGAATTCCACGGCACGGAACCGCCAAATGTGATGCTTACTGAGTTCGTCATCTGCGGGACCGATCTGGCTCAGTGCGAGGAAGAAGCACGCCAGTATCAGGGGAAGTTTGTCGAGAGTAATTTCTATCACTATGAATTCCTCGGTGAACACTTCAAGGCAGTGAAAGGCTACGACTCCTATCAGCAGAAGGCCGAGATCGCCCGCGCCGGCGGTCACGAAGGTGCCGTAGACGGCTTTATGAAAGCGGCGAGTTGGGGCACGCCGGACAAGATCCTGCGTGGTCTTGAAGAACGTCGGGAACTGCTGGGCGAGTTCGAATGGAACGTCTCTTTCCGCTTCGGCGGTACGCCCTATGATGTTGCGGAACGGGGGCTGAAGCTCTTCGCCAAAGAGGTGTTGCCGGTCTTGAAATCCTGGTAATTGACCGATAGGCCTCGATTCAATGAACCCGACGAATAAACTGGACCTTTCTTTTCACGCACCCAAGCTGTTGCCTTTAACCGCTTGCCCTCACCCTATTTCAATGCAGGCTGTATCGTTGCGGTGCCCTGAAGCAGCGGGCCGGGCGGCGTGGCGGTCAAGACCATCACCGCGGCGAAGGCCACGATTAATCCGAAAATGGTGAAGGGTGTCTCATATCCGCCGGTCGAGTCGAACATGAACCCGGCGATGATCGGTCCCATGGCTTGCCCTCCGATCTGTGCGGGTAGAGTTAGCCCCCTGATGCTTCCCAGGTGCAGCCTGCCGTAGTAATCGGCCCAGGTGAGGCGCAAAAGCAGATGGATCCCACCGACGCCGAACCCCAGCAGAAATCCCATGGGTATTCCGGTGGAAAGTGAATCACTGTATCCGGTGCCGATGGCGCCCACGGACATAGTTACTGCCGCCGCCGATAATAGGAACCTTAGAGGTATTCGCCGTGCCCAGAACGACCAGAAAAGCCCTCCGGGCACCTGTCCGAAGGCGAAGGTGCTGGATGTCAAGGCGGCCAGGTGGGTGGGCACACCCTGGCCGATGTAATGGGGCACTTGGTGCAGACTGACACCTGCCTGGACCATGAACCCCATCGCCGAGAATAAGGCCAACATCCAGAAAGCCCTGGTGGCCAGTGCCTGGCGCACCGTGTAGTTGGATTCGGCGTTTCGATCTGGAACGGGTTTACTGGTGAAGGCGCTCTCATCTTGAGGCTGGGGTTTCTTCTCTGGATCGATCCTCAGTCCCATGTCCTCGGGACGGCGGGACATCAGAATCAATATCGGGATGATACCGGTGCTGATGGTGAAGATGCCCAGGGCCAGCCAGGCTGTCCGCCAACCCCATCCGTCGATCAAGACCTGGGCGATGACGGGAAAGATGGTGAGGCCGACTCCCTGGATTATCCCCATGTAGGCCAGAGCCATGGGCCGGCGGCGGATGAACCAGTTACTGACCGCCGTTGACGTGCCCAACTCCAGTGGGCTGGAGAACGCAGCCCTCCCTGGGACGTACATGGCGTAGAAGGACCAGACCGGAGAGGTCAGCGAGAGGCCGATGGCGCAAGCGCCCACGACTGCCGAGGAAGCCGATAGCAACACGCCGGAGCCGTACCGGTCGATCAGCTTGCCGGCGAAGGGCGAGACCAACAGACCGAAGAGGGCGCCCAAGCTCACGGCGCCGGAGAACTGCCCCCTTGACCAACCGAACTCCTCGGTCATGGGCACCACGAAGACTGAAAGAGTGGCTACAGCCATCACCGCACGCGCCCCAAAGCTGGGCACGGAGGCAACGGCCAAGATTACCCAGCCGTAGTAGAAGGGCAGCCGCTGCGCCAGCCGGGCGCGCAGCCCTGGGAAGTTCAAGGCAGGAGACCGCTAGAGTTGATGCCTAGTGTTAAAACCATATAATTGGCAGGCCTATCTCTGGGGCAATGGGTCTCCCAAAACATGCATCAACCGGTTGGCCCAACCGAACAGTGACGCCGACAGCACCAGGTCCAGCACCTCGCCCATGCTGAGCCCGTTCTCGATCAACCGCTCCACATCGGCCCTGGTAGCCTCCGACGGGCACTGTGAAAGTTTGGTGGCGAACTCCAACAGGGCGTTTATACGGGGCTCGGTCTCGGCGTCAACACTGCCCGCGAAGATTCTTTCGGTCAAAGACTCATCCTTGGTCAGTTCGTTGTACCGATTGGCATGGACCGCGGCGCAGTAGATGCACTGGTTGACCACCGAGGCCGCCACGGCGCCCAACTCAGTCTCGGCACGGGACAGTCCGCCCCGGCCGTACATGATGCCGTTGAACAGGGGAGTACGCTGCTGCAACGTTTCCGGGTCCAACGCCAAGACCAGGGTGTACTCGCCGATCTTGGTGTTGGAGACCGTTACTTTCATGGCGTCCAATTGCTCATCAGTGGCGTTCTGGAGTTCCACGGGCGTTACGCGGGGTTGCCAGTGGGGAACGGCGGTGGTGAAATTCTTGATCGGTTCGCCAGTGATCGGCTCGCTCATGCTACCTCCGCCATCAGCCGTAGGCCGGCGATCACTCGTATCTGGTAGCTTACAAAAGCAATCAGCTCCGATAGCCGGACGATGTCTGCATCGTCGAGACCGGCTGTGCGCAGCGCCAAGATATCGTCAGCCGTGGCCTCTTTGGGGTTGAGGGTTACCAGGTCCGTATGCCGGAGGATGGCCTTAGCCCTGGCGTCATCTCCGCCGTCGAACTCGGTGTTGGCGAATGACTGGCTGCCGACCCCGAACATGGTTTCATAATGCCGTGCTAGGACGGACTCATTGTTCCACTTGGCGATCCGGCAAGCCAGGCCGGCCCGTTCGGCGTGGTTCAACCCGCCGGGTTGGCTGGGCCGGAGGGACGCGTCATGGGAGTTCTCAGTCAGTTCCAGGATATCGCTGCGCAGGGCCAAAGCACCCTTCAGCGGGCTGCTTTTTGTGATTCCGGCCACCTTGGCGACTACGGTCTCGAATATATCCAACATGCCTCCAGGTAATTTGGTCTGGCTACAGGGAGCCGTCGATAACTATGTCTAGCACTGCCGGCTTGCCCGAGGCAACCGCCCGTTTGACCGCCGGAGCGATCTCAGCCGGGTCGGTGATCCGCTCCCCGTGGACGCCCATGCTGGAGGCGATGCCGGCGACGTCAAAGGGCGTTGGGAAGTCGGAGTAAGGCAGATTTTCGCCGGCTGATTCCTTCTGCTGCAGTATCTCCCGCTGATAAACGTCGAAGTTCACTTTGAGGACCCGGTACATGCCATTGTTGCAGATGACGAAGATGCAGGCGATGTTGTCGTTGGCCGCGGTCCATAGTCCTTGGATGGTCATCAGGGCACTGCCGTCGCCGATTATCCCGAACACTGGCCGGTCGGGGTTAGCCACTTGCACGCCCATAGTGGTGCCGATGCCACCGCCAATGGACTGGCCGCGGAAGGCGCGGAGGTCTCCCCGCTTCTGGCCTTGGAAGTAATGGCGCATGGTGGCGCGGTTGCTGATGGAGTCGTCTACTACGATGGCGTTGTCCGGCAGGGCCTTGGCCAGCTCCGACATCATCCGCGCCGGAGTCATGGGCTTGTTGTCCCATTTGGCGGCAACTGAGTCGTCGAAGGCCTTGCGTTTTTCAGCCGCAGCAGCAACTACTCCGATCTTGCGGCCGGCTATCTCGTTCTCTATCTCAGGCGTGATCAAGGGTTTTATGGAGCGGATAAGCTCTTCGATGGCTAGCCCGCAGTGGGACACGATACCGACGTCGGTTGGCTCCGACCTTCCCGCCCGCCCAGGGATCGGGTCGATGTGGACCAGTTTGGTGTTCTCGCCCAGGATGATGTCCCCCCAATAGAACAGTTCGTCCATGGCGTCCATGCCGATGGCCAAGACCATATCTGATTCTTGGAGCAACTCCCGGCTGCTAGTGACGCGCAAAGTGTGGTTGCCGTAGAACTGCGGGTGCGTGGTCGGGAAAGAGACCTCGGCGCCCCGCGACTGGTGGACGGGGAATCCCATCAGTTCGGCCAGCTCCACGGCCAGGTCGTTGGCATGGTCCTCGGAGACCCGGTCTCCCACCATCATCAGCGGGCGTTTGGCGGCCATGATAAGGGATACCGCCTCCTCGATACCCTGCGAATCCGGCCGGTAGGAGTCGTGGACCTTACTGGAGGGCACGATGTTCATCTCAGCCTCGCCTTCCAAGGCGTTTGCGGTAAAGCCAACGTAGACTGGGCCCTTGGGATGGCTATTGGCTTCGTGGAATGCCCGGCGGATTACCGACGGGATCTGGTCAGGGAGGTTCAGTTCCACCGACCATTTGGTAACTGGACGGACCAGATCAGACAGATCAGTCTTGGTCTCGTTGATTTTGCGTGCATCGTAGTTGGCAGACATCACGACCATGGGAGTCCCTGTGTTCAGTGCGTCTAGCATCAGGGCGATGCCGTTGGCCAGTCCGCTGTCCACATGTAGCATGACCAGAGACGGTTTCTCGATAGACCTGGCGTAAGATTCGCCCATTCCCATTGCGACGCTTTCTTGCAAGGTCAGGAAGTATTGGAGTTCCGGGTAATCCCCTAGCATGTCCATCAGAGGCGCTTCGCTGGTCCCGGGGTTGCCGAAGATGTGCTTCACGCCCTCTGCCTTCAGCATCTCCAGCACTGCCTGTTTTCCGGTCATCATTTGGGACATCTAAATAAACCTTCTCGTCAACTAATATTTTTTCAAAAACGTTGCATGGCCCGGTTTGTAATATTGGTCGATAAACTATGCTGCGGGTTGCACCAATTCAATTACCACGTCGTCCGGACCCTCGATGTAGGCCAGTTTGATCCCTTGAGGGGTCACCGTTAGGGGCAATATTACGCGGATGCCTTCGGCCTCGAACCGGGCCATCTCGGCTTCCAGGTCATCCACGTGGAACCCAAAGTGCTCAAGGCCCAGCCGGTGTAGCTCAGGGACGGCTCTTTCAGGGGAGGAATTGGGCGGTTGGGAAGAGATATTTAGCCGGGTGGGGCCGCCAACTTGCATACCAATCGTGATGGTGCCCGGCATGACCTCACGCTCTGAAACTCTCTTGGCGTTGAAGATCTTTTCGTACCAGGCGGCGGATGCATGGGGGTCTGCAGCCCTGATGTGAACGTGGTTGATGGCGTATTCCATGGTTATTCTCCTCGGTTGACCTACTCAAGGCGGACGGCGCTTTGTGCCGAATGTCTTCTCGTCGGAATGGTAGCGTCGGCGGGCAACCCTTGTCCACCACTGGCCCTGCTTCAGGCACGACATAGAATCGCTTCTAGGCACGAATCCGATTGGCATGTCGATTTGGAAGTCTGTATACTCGGCACAAGCCCACGCGAGGATATAGATGGCACGGACCTTCCGCCTGGCCCTGGCACAGATCAACCCAACGGTTGGTGACATCCCCGGGAACACCGCCAAGATCCTGGACTACTTGGAACGCGCCCGAGAGGCTGGGGCCGACCTTGTGGCCTTCCCTGAGTTGGCGACCACCGGCTACCCCCCGGAAGACCTTCTTTTCAAGAAATCGTTCCTGATCGACAACGTTGCCGCTATGGCAAAGATCGCCGCAGCCTCCCACGGCATCGCCATGGTCGTGGGCTACGTGAATATCGTGTCGCTGGAGCGGCCGTCTGAAGAAGTCGGACCCCAGGTCACCAACGCCGCCGCCCTGTGTTATGGCGGCAAGCTGGTCGACACCTATCACAAGATATTCCTGCCCAATTATGGCGTGTTCGACGAGCAGCGCTACTTCCAGAATGGCTCCGAATGCCCAGTCTACCGCATCGGCGGGGTGGACGTTGGCGTCAACATCTGTGAAGACATCTGGTACCCGGTGGGTCCAACCACGGTGCAGTGCCAGGCTGGGGCCGAGTTGATCGTCAATATCAACGCATCGCCATTCCATGCCGGCAAACGGGCCTTTCGTGAGGATATGATCGCCCAGAGAGCTTTAGAAAACGGGCTGATCGTCGCTTATGTGAACACGGTGGGCGGGCAAGACGAACTGGTCTTCGACGGCAGCAGCATCATCTGTAACAACACCGGCGGACTGGTAGCGCGTGGTCCAGCCTTCCAGGAATGGCTCTTGATCACCGACCTGGAATTTCCCGACCCCGCGGCCAAGCCCAGCCAAACGAGATTGAGCGCCGAAGCAGCCGCTGTGGGCACGGCGAAGAACACGACTGTGTCGGAGGTAGCTTTAAACAGCCGCCCGCCATTGGCGGACCAGCCCATGTCGGACGGCATGGACGGGCCGGAAGAGGTCTACCGGGCCTTGGTTATGGGCACCGGCGATTATCTCCGCAAGTCGGGCTTCACCAAGGCGTTGATTGGTCTGTCGGGCGGGATAGACTCGGCCCTGACGGCAACGGTGGCAGTGGACGCCTTGGGCAAGGACAATGTGGTCGGCATCACCATGCCTTCGCGTTACTCGTCGGAGGGCAGCATCAGCGACTCCAAGAAGCTGGCCGAAAACCTGGGCTTGGACCTCTGGGAAGTGCCCATAGAACCGGCGCATCAGGCTTTCACCGACATGTTGGCAGAGCGTTTCAAGGGCACCGAGGCCAACGTGGCCGAGGAGAACGTTCAGGCCAGGGTGCGCGGTAATGTGCTGATGACCGTGTCTAACAAATTCGGTTGGATCGTGCTCACTACTGGCAACAAATCGGAGATGGCCATGGGCTATGCCACGCTGTACGGCGACATGGCCGGCGGTTTTGCCGTGCTGAAAGATGTTCCTAAGACCACAGTCTATGAACTATGCCGCTGGCGCAACCGGCAGGGCCGGGCCTTTGGAACAGTTGATGACGTTATCCCCGCGGCAATCATCGACAAACCCCCTAGCGCCGAGCTGCGGGATGGCCAACTGGATGCAGACAGTCTGCCGGCCTATGAGATATTGGATCCTGTGATTGAGGCCTACGTGGAGGACGACTTAAGCTACCAAGACATGGTGGGACAGGGATTCGACCCCCAGGTGGTGCGGCAGGTCATCGCGGCGGTGGACCGGAACGAATACAAGCGCCGCCAAGCCCCGACCGGCGTCAAAATCACCCACCGGGCCTTCGGCAAAGACCGCCGCCTACCCATAGTCAACCGCTATCGGCAGCACGAGGGCGGGTAGCCCGTATTCCATGCGCTCATTCTAGTTTGGGCGACGCCACCGGCGTAGGTTACAAGTAAAGAATAAGCATTACGATCGGTCGCATCTTGGATCCAAGCGAATAATTATTCGACCGTTTCATATCTGGAGATGCCAAGTCCTCTCGCAGCCGGTTCGTCTTCAAGGGATATAGCCTCGTTGATTATTCCGCCGACCGTTGAGATTTCAACCGGCGCGACGAACTCGGGCAGGCAAAAACGGATTCTCCGTTACTCAAACCGGTATTTTTTTATCTTCTGCGACTCCCATAAGCCCCGATTATTAGCAAGCTCCAACTTTAGTCGTTCCAGCCCTCCCGCCGCTTCGGGAGTTGGCCGTTCAGTTGGGGTTTTCGTAGGCGATGGAGACAGCGTTGGTTCCTCGGACCCACCTGTACAGGCAGTTGCCATTCCGACGATCATCACAGTGGAAACAACCATCCATTTTTGCCCAAATTCCTGTACCTGGAATTAAAGGATATTCTGGAGTTGTCAATTCTTCAGGCGGGACCTAGTGGTAAAAAGTTCCCTGAATTGGCTATTTGGTGCCTGCAGTCGGGGACAAGGGCAGCCTTTAGGACAACACGCTACTCCCCGACCTCCACGATCATCTCAACCTCTACGCAGCTCTTGCGGGGGAGACCGCTCATGCCTACTGCCGATCGGGCGTGGCGGCCGCGGTCTCCGTAGATTCCCACCAACAGGTCTGACGCGCCGTTGCCTACCACGAAATGGCGGTCGAACTCCGGGTCGGCGTTGACCATCACCAGCAGCTTGACCACCCGCTTGACCTTATCTAGGTCGCCTAACTCTTGCTTGATCGAAGCCAGGCAATTGAGCATGGCCAGTTTGGCTGACTCGTACGCCTGTTCCTCGGTTACTTCGCGCCCGACTTTGCCCGGGTTCAGCACCGACCCGTCGGGTCTCCCGGCTATGTGGCCGGCAACGAACAGCAGATTTCCGGCCCGCACCGCCGGAATAAAGTTGGCCACCGGAGTGCCCACTGGCCCTAGTTCCAGTCCCATCTCTTTAAGCTTTTGTTCCGCTGGCATGCGATACCTCCAAGTCGGCCGGGTTGTATTTTCAGGAGATTATACTTGGCTCCGCCAGGTAACTGACTGGATAGACGTAACTCACAGGTGAAGATTCAATATTGATAAAGTTAGTTTATCAATTGACAGGGGTATGCCGCAGGCGCAGAATGAGTCTTGCCCATGATTAGACCCAAGAACAAAGCAGTCTTTGGCCTGACTAGCCGCCTCCACTACGCCTGGGTAGTCATTGCTATCGCGGCTTTCATGCACATGGCCGGCGGTTCCATCCGGCAGGCCTTTGGGGTCCTCATAGTTCCCCTGGAAGAGAACATGGGCTGGAACCCGGCTACGGTGACTCTGGCCTACGCCTTGGCCAGCATAATCGGCGCTTTGTTGGGTCCCCTCAGCGGCTACTGCACCGACCGTTACGGAGCGCGTAAAGTCATCCTGGTCGGCGTAGCCACCTTCGCCATCGGTGCTCTTCTGACTGGCGTGATCTCCGAGGTCTGGCACCTCTGGATATCGTACGGTTTGTTTCTGGGCGTAGCCAGCGCCTGTTTCAATGTTCCCATCATAACGACCGCCACGTATTGGTTTCGGACCCACCTGGGCTACGGAGTGGGACTGCTGCAGGCATCCCACGGGCTTGGCCCGGCTGTAATGGCTATCATCGTCAGTGTTCTGATCGCCGGGGTCTCTTGGCAGACCACCTTCTTTTCGATCGGCGTCGTGGGCGGGATCATCATGTTGGTCTTGATGGCCTTCTTCAGGAACCGGCCGTCCGACATCGGCGGCTGGGCCTTCGGCGCTCCCGAGTCGGACGACCCGCAGGTCCAACGAGACCCGGTGCAAGAAAAGTTGCGGCTCAAAGCATTCCGGGCCAGCATGCAGTCCACAGCGACGTTCTGGAAGTTGGTCGTCATCCACTTCCTGGGCTGCGTTAGTCACGCGATAGTAATCATTTACATCATCCCCATCGCCGTCTTGGGCGGTATGGAAGAAATTGCCGCGGCCGGCGTGCTCAGTACTCTGGCCCTGGTAAGCGTGACCACCAGGTTCCTAATCCCGGTCATCTCCGACTACATAGGCGCTCGGGGCACCATGGCCACGGCTTTCATCTGGCAGGGATTGCCAGTGCTGATGTTATTCTGGGCCCACGAGCCATGGCAGTTCTACATGTTCGCCGTGGTCTTCGGCATCGGGTACGGCGGAGAAGGCTCAGCGTTCCCGGTAATCAACCGCCAATACTTCGGCCGCGGCCCAATGGGCGCATCCTTTGGTTGGCAACAGTTGGGCGCCGGCACTGGCATGGCTTTGGGGGCTTGGCTGGGAGGAGCCCTCTTCTGGCTCTTCGACTCTTATACGGCGACCATTCTCGTCTCCACGTTCACTAGCATTGGCGGGGCGGTGGTAATCATGTCTATGGAGCCGACCAGCCGCGTACTGATTCCCAACTGGGAAGATACCGTCGCGGCGACCCCTGCCGCAGCCGACGACTAATTCCGCTTCCCGAACCAGCCGGATCGATGCCTCGTTGCACTCCTGATAACTACTATCAACCCCCGCTGGCTGTTTCTGCTGGCACCGTTCCTGTATATTCTCGTGGGGCAATCTGCGACCGACGAATATTCGTAGCTAGATTACGACACCCTACCCCTTTGACCTTCCCTGTTTCAGTGCGGAATCAACGTGGCCGGAGATGATTATTTAGAATGGCGATCGGCGCGGCATTTGGGATGATGAGCGCGTTTTTCATGGGCGGCCTTTATGTGGCTGGGGCATTGGGCGCGATAGCGCTCATCCTCATGAAGTTCTTCAATATTTCCAACCCCAACCTGTGGAACATCATGGGTAACAGGGCGTGGGAGGGCAGTACCAGCTTCATCCTGATCGCCATACCACTGTTCATCCTAATGGGCGAGTTGGTTCTCCGTAGCGGTGTCGCCGATCGAATGTACAACGTCCTGTCACGTTGGCTGGTATTCATCCCCGGTGGCCTGATTCATAGCAACATCGCTTCATGTGCCGTATTTGCCGCCTGTGCCGGCTCAAGTGTGGCCACGGCGGCTACCATCAGCAGAGTAGCCCTGCCTTCATTTCGCCAACGGGGATACAACGAGCGGTTGGTGATTGGGTCCTTGGCCGCCGGCGGGACTCTGGGCATACTGATACCCCCGAGTATCGGCTTGGTTCTGTACGGACTGATTGTTGGAGAATCAATAGGCCGGCTCTTTTTGGCTGGGTTCGTGCCCGGTGTGATATTGGCCGTCACTTTCATGCTCATGATCATGATTGCGGCTAAGATCTGGCCGGGGATCGCGCCTAAAGAAGAGATGGTCAGTTGGCAGCTGCGGTTCTTGGGATTGTTCAGTTTGCTCCCCATTGGATTCTTGATCTTCGCCGTGTTGGGCAGCATCTATTTTGGGTTCGCCACACCGACCGAGGCCGCTGCCGCGGGCGTGACCGGAGCGTTCTTCCTAACCCTAGTTGGAAATTCGGGAATGTTGGTCATCAGCCTGGCCGCCGGCGTTCTACGGCGGTTACCGGGACTCCCTGCGGTGGTTAGGGCCAGACTGGTCGACGTCCAGATCGCCCGGCCGATAATGCCTGGAGACATTCAGCGGAATATCGACGATATGGTGCGCCTCCTGAAAGAGTCCTTTCTTTCCATGGCCCGCACCTCAGCAATGATTCTGCTGATCTTAATGGCGGCGTTTACCCTCCAGTTCGCTTTCGCATCGGTGAGGATATCGGTGGACATGGCCGAGTGGGTAGCGGCATTTGAGCTATCGCAGTTACAACTGGTCTTGGTTTTGGTGGTGTTCTATCTGGTGTTGGGCACCTTCATGGAAAGTTACTCCATGATGCTGACCACCCTGCCGATACTGATACCGGTATTGAGCGATGCCAATGTGGACAAGGTGTGGTTCGGAATAATCATGGTGATATTGCTGGAGGCTGCTCAGATCAGCCCACCCCAGGGCATGGCACTCTACATACTCCACGGCGCACGCCGGGATAGTGACAAGGAAATGGCGGAGTATGAAGGTGTACTGGCCCAGACCGGCACCATCAGCGACGTTTTCGTGGGCGTATTGCCATTTATGGTATGTATGTTTGTTGTCATTGGGCTAGTGATCGCATTTCCGGAGTTGGCCACCTGGCTCCCCGACCAAGCGAAAGGCGGGAGGTAAGATAATAGCTGCGATAACCGTGCAAACGGAGGGTTAAAAGAAGCCCAGCAATGCGCCAATACGCCATAAAACGAATCGCCCTTTTTGTCCCGACAGTCCTTCTGTTGACCATCATCGTCTTTGTGTTGATGAGCATCATTCCCGGGGACCCGGCTTTGGCCATTCTGAGTGAAGGCGAGGGTAATTACACCCAGCGAGATCTGGACAGACTGCGCCACGAGTTGGGCACCGACCGCTCGATACCCGTTCAGTACGTCGATTGGATCGGTCATGCCGTTGTCGGAGACTTTGGTGATTCCTTCTGGTTCAACGCACCGGTGATGACTGAGCTGCAGAAGAGGATTCCGCGGACCCTAGAATTGGCGGTCTTGGCCATCGTATTGGCGATCGTATTCTCGATACCGTTGGGGGTACTGTCCGCCATCCGCCCAGATGGCTGGTTGGACTATTTTGCACGGTTTTTCACCTTGGTCGGCGTCTCGATCCCGAATTTCTTATTTGCGATTCTTCTGATCCTATTCTTGGTTAGTATGTTTGGCTGGCTGCCACCGTTGGGTTATGCCGATCTGTGGGTCGATCCATTGACCAACCTGAAACAGATGGCGTTTCCAGCTCTATCTCTGGCGTTATACGATATGGCATTCATCGCCAGGGTCACCCGGTCGTCCATGATGGAGATTCTCCGGGAAGATTACATGAGGACGGCGCGGGCCAAGGGATTGTCCGAGAAGACAGTTCTGATAAGACATGGCCTGAAGAACGCGGCTCTGCCGATCTTAACGATGACGGGATGGCAGTTTGGCCGCTTATTTGAAGGCACCGTAATCATAGAGACGATCTTCCTGATGCCCGGTATGGGCCGCATACTCATCGAAGCGGTCTTCCAGTTCGACTTCCCCATGATTCAGGCCGTCATCGTAATAATCGGGACTGGTATCTTGACGATAAATCTGTGCGTGGACTTGCTCTATGGTTTCTTGGACCCCAGGATCCGCTACAGCTAGACGGCAATGCTGCTGAACTTAGAAATAAAAACTCCCTTCACGCATGGTCACCTTGAAGGGAGTTTTTGTTAATTCACCTATGTAAACGCGGTTATTCCGCCTGCTCGTTTAGCCTGGGAGACGGACGATGGCTTCCACTTCTACTAGAAATTCCGGCCGCACCAGGCCGGCAACCACCACGGTGGAGCTGGCTGGCGGGTCTTTGGGCCAAGTCTCGGCCCGGACCTTGCTGTAGCCGGGATAATAGGCGATGTCGGTGATGAAACAGGTGATCTTGGCCACGTCCTCCATATTGCCACCGGCTGCAGTGACGACGCCCCGAATGTTGTCCATGATCTGACGGGTTTGGGCTTCGGCGTCGCCCACGCCAACGACAGTGCCACTGCTGTCCGTGGCCACATGGCCGGATACGAACAGAAGGTCTCCCACGATCATTCCAGCCGACAAGGCCGGGTTGGGGGCTGATCCCTCAGGGATCACAGGTTTTCTCTCTGGCATAGTGCTACCTCCAGAATTTTTCTTCCATTTGGACGCGAATGCGCGCGAGCTCACATTATACATACAGAAGCGGCCAAAGAGCGGTTCCAGGTATCGGGTGCGAAAAGTGCCTTGCTGCCATTCTGGCATTCTGATGACAGAAGCGACGAAGGATCTTCCATTCATAGAGTTTGCAGACCCTTCCCTTCGCTCAGGGTGACCGAATGGAGAGGGGCGATCCATGGCAAATAGCCAGGAGGCTGATAACCTAGCGACAGAGGCGGGAGGAAGCGGTAGTTAGTTAGCTGCGGGAGGGGAGGGGCATTATGGTGTGGTCACGGGTTACGGAGATGCAACCGTGCACGCCGTCTAGCTTGGAGAAGAGCTTGTTCAGTTGGTCCAGCCCTGTGGTGTGGCAGGTGAGGCTCAAGGTGACGGTGCCGTTGGAATAATCTCCTGTGACCACTGATGCGATGTTCACTCCCTCGTTGGAGACCAAGGCGGTCACGTCCCGCAGGAGCCCAACCCGGTCATAGGCCTTCATTATTATCCGCACCGGATAGAGTTGCCGCTCCTTGCCCCACTGGACGTTCACCAAGCGTTCCGGTTCATCTTCGTGCCGCGCACTGGGGCAATCTTGCTTATGGACTGTCACGCCCCGGATTCGGGTGATGAAACCAATGATCGGGTCACCGGGAATGGGGTTGCAACAACGGCCGATATGTACCAGCAGGTCACCGACGCCCAGGACCGTGATGCCTGAATTCAGGTTCGTAAGCGGCAGGTCATTGCGCCGTTTGGCCAGCGGCTCTTCGGTCTCATGACCGATTTGGGCCAGCCGGTGCGACAGTAGACTCTCGGCGATATTGCCGGAGCCAAGATCGGCCGTCAAGTCGTCCATGGTATCAACCTTGAATAGGCCTAAGATGGTCTCATCATTAATCTTTTGGTTGAGCCGACGCAGTTCCCGGCGCAGTACTTCTTTCCCGCGTTCTATGTTCGTGCTGCGTTCTTGTTTGCGGAACCATTGTCGCACGCTCTGCCTGGCTCCAGCCGAGCGGACGAAGCCACGGTTGGGGTTTAACCAGTCCAGGCTGGGGCCACGGTCCGACTTGGAGTTGATCACTTCCACTGTGTCGCCGTTCTCCAGGGTGGTGTCCAAGGCAACGAGTTTGCCATTAACCTTGGCGCCAATGCAGTGGTGGCCCAAGGCAGTGTGGATCTTGTACGCGAAGTCCACTGGCGTGGAGCCGGAGGTAAGCTCAACAATCCGGCCTTTTGGCGTGTAGACAAAGACCTGGTCGTGGAAGATGTCCTGTTTCACGGACTCGATGAACTCGGCGGTCCCGGATACTTCTCGCTGCCAGTCGATCAGCTGCCGCAGCCAAGTCATCTTTTCCTCGAACCGCTGGTCGCCCGAATTTCCTTCTTTATAGGCCCAGTGGGCGGCCACTCCGTACTCAGCGATCTGATGCAGTTCAAAGGTCTTGATCTGCACTTCCAGAGGCGTCCCGCCGTCGCAGATCACGGTTGTGTGCAGGGCCTGGTACATGTTCTCTTTGGGATTGCCAATGTAGTCGTCGAACTGCCCGGGGATGGGGTGCCAGAGTTGGTGGACCACGCCCAATGTCTTGTAACAGTCCGCGGTTTCGTTGACCAAGACCCGCAGAGCGAAGAGGTCGTAGATATCGCCTAGCTGCTTTCCCTGCTCTTGGTACTTCTCCATCTTGAGGTAGGTGCTGTAGATCCCTTTGGGACGGCCGATCACCTCAGCGGTAATGTCATACTTGGCCAATTCGTCGCGAAGCGTTGAGGACACTTTTTCGATGTAGTCCTCGCGTTCTGTGCGCTTGGACGCAAGTATCTTGGAGATCTCCCGGTACTTCTCTTCGTTCAGATGCCGGAAGGCCAGGTCATCCAGCCGCCATTTGATCTCCCAGATACCCAGGCGGTGGGCTAGAGGAGAGTAGATGTCTAGTGTTTCCTGGGCGATGCGCTTCTGCTTCTCAGGCGGCAAAGCATCCAGGGTGTTCATGTTGTGCAGGCGGTCGGCCAGCTTGATCAAGACCACCCGAATGTCTTCCGCCATGGAGACCAGCATCTTCCGCAAGCTCTCGGCGTGGAGCGACTCAGCGTCGTCCATTAGTCCGGCGACATCTTCGGCTGGCGGTTGGAGCTTGTCATCCATGCGGGTCAACTTGGTGACCCCGTCCACCAGCTTGCTCACTTCCGGCCCAAAGCGCAGGGTGATCTCCTCTAGGGAAACGCCGCAGTCTTCGACCACGTCATGGAGTAGAGCGGCAACTATAGTGTGGGTGTCTAGGTGGAGGTCGGCCAGGAAGAGGGCGGTCTCAAGGGGGTGGGCGATGTAGGGGTCGCCGGATTGGCGCATCTGGCCCGAGTGGCATTCGTCGGCGTAGAGGTACGCCTGCCCCACAAGTTCGGTGCTGTCTTCGGGCAGGTAGGCTCCGACCCTTTCGATAAGGGTCTTTGCGGCTTCTGAAACTACCTTATCCTTTGCTACCACTGTGTTCTCATACTATTACAGCGGCCATATCAAAGTCTAGACCAGTTATTAACTCTGTTGTTTGATCCAGGGCTGCCCATGTCAGGAAATAGTTCCCCCTTCCGTAATGGGAGCTAGGGGATTTCTGTGATTCTCAGTCACCAAACTAGGGATGTCAGAGAGAGCCAAAATCCCCCAATCCTCCGTTACGAACGGGGGGCTCATTGCTTTTGGTTACACCGGCAGCGGCGATTCGGTGATGTTGTCTGGTAGGCCGACGTCGAAGGCATTGATGTTGAAGGCCGGGACGAGTAGTACCCCAGGAGGTTGGTGAGTTCCATCAGGCCCCGCATGCCGAACAGGGCGAGGGCGCCATCATAGACTGGTTGGCTTACTTTCCTGGTTCGGAACAACTCCCAGCCGTAATCGACCACCGCAGCCTCCTCGGCTGAGAGGGTATGCAGGTCTTTCTTGTCCCGCAGGTTGTTTACCAGTTCGTCGCTAAGGCTTGCCTGACGGGCGAATGCGCAGTGGGCATTCCAGATGAATTGACAGTCCATCTCTCTCGCGGTCAGAATCACGGCCAGCTCACGCACGTTTAGCGGAAGACTGGACTCGTCACCCCTGATGTAGGCCCGAAAGTGTTCGCCGCGTCTGGCGAGTTCCGGCACGTTGATCATGACGGAGATCGGGTCGATGTCCGGTACGCTACCGCGTTGGCTGACCATTTCGTCAAAGGCGGCAAGTTGGTCTTGGGGCACGCTTTCTCTGGTGGCGGTGGGTATTCTCGACACTTTGGCCTCCCATTTTCAACACGTGATTTATCAGTTGTATCCTGGTGGGCACCCCTGCCGCCAACACCACCATCCCGGTGACGACCGGCCAGTGGGATGGCAAGTGTGGCAAGGCACGGAAAACTGAAGTAACCTTAGACGGTATGTCTTCGTTCCCTTCCGACTCCAATTCGGGCAGCTCCAGTCCAGACAGCGGTACGTCCTTGACTCGAAGCCCCAATTATAAATACTGGGTCTTCGGCGCCTTGGCCATCGGCATCTTCGCCTCGGTGGTTGACCACGGCAGCGTCAACGTCGCCCTTCCCACCATTGCCAGCGAATTCCAGACCGACCTTCCCACCATCCAATGGGTAGTGATCATCTACGCCCTGACCATTGCTGCTCTGCTGCTCCCCATGGGGCGGTTGTCCGACCTCGTTGGGCGGAAGAAGATATACATCACCGGGATGGTGGTGTTGGCGGCAGGGGCGGTGCTGTCCGGGCTCTCACCGGCTTTGGAGATGATGTTCCCGTCCCGGGTGTTGCAGGGTGTTGGGTCCGCCATGACCCAGGGCACCGGCATGGCCATCATCACTGCGGCTTTCCCAGCCAACGAGAAAGGCCGGGCTATTGGACTATTCATGACCATGGTGGGCGTAGGTGCTGTTGCCGGCCCGGCCATCGGCGGCTTGGTGGTTGATGCCTTTGGCTGGCGAGTAGTGTTCTTCCTGACCCTGCCGCTGGAGGCCATTGGCGTGGTGGCTACCGTCTGGGTGATGCGGGGATGGAGCGAGGCCCAGGAGATCAGCGGCACGCGGTTCGACTGGTGGGGGGCCGCCTTGTCGACTGGAATTCTAATAGCCCTGATGGTGGCTATGACTACGGGCAATAAGGCGGGTTGGACCTCTCCACCAATCATTGTGGCTTTCGCTGCGGCTGTGTCGATGCTGGTTACGTTTATCTGGTGGGAATTGCGCACGGATTCGCCGATGCTGGACCTGCGGTTGTTCAAGGGAAGAACTTTCACCTTTGGGGTTTCCGCCGCGTTCCTGACTTTCTTGGGGTCTTCGGCGGTGCTGTTCATGATGCCCTTTTACCTTCAGAACGTGCTGGGTTACAGTGCCAAGACGGCGGGGTTTGTGGTGGTGCCAGGAGCACTCTGTATGGCGGTCTTAGGGACCATTAGCGGGGTGCTCTCAGATCGGTTCGGCCGGCGCCCCTTCACCGTGGGCGGGTTGGCTTCATCGGCTGTGGGGCTTTTGATCCTTTCCCGCGTCACCGAGGACTCATCTCTGTTCATGGTTGTGCCGGCGTTGATGCTGATGAACGCGGGTATGGGCATCTTCTACTCTCCCAACACCAGCTCTGTGATGAGCACCGTCGGCCAGGTGAAGTACGGGGTGGTTTCGGGGTTCCTGAACCTGGTGAGGAACGCCGCGAACGTCACCAGCATCGCCTTCGCCACCATCATAGTGACGACCACCATGGCTGCGCATGGACACGAGCCCAGCCTGGAAGCAGTCCGCCAAGAGGTTGAGGGCGTTGCTCCCGCATTTACCTTGGGCCTACGTTACGCCTTTTTGACTATGGCGGGCATCGTCTTAGCCGGCATGACGCTCTCGGCGTTGCAACCGCCTTATGTCGAAGATTCTGAAGAGTTAGAGTCGCAAGACGCTGAGGAATCAAAGGCAGAGCGCTGATTCCTGATCGTTCCCACAGAGGACTCTCGCCCAGCACATTGGCGGACCGCAGACTCCGCAACGTTACTGCCAACGCGGTCGATGCGATCAGAGGATATGTGGCGCGGTTCTTCCACGCGGGTCCCCGCCAACTGCCGTGGGACGGCGCCAGCCACCAACCCCGCGCCAGGATAAGCACGGTGATTACCAATAAGGGCTAAGTAAGCACCTGCAGCGGCCGGTCCGGCTAAGGAACATCCCAGCAGGTTTTGGACCACTCATCGCCACGGGAGTGGCCATAGTCCGCTGAGTAGGTTTACGAAAGGTCTACCAAAGTTATGCCTGGAAGATTCTTCGTCGGCCTACGGCGCTCGTCAAAATGACAAGGGACTGCAAGCTTAGTTTGGAGCTCTCCCTACTCCTCTACCAGCGTCCTGGTTACGTCCACGGTGGCGTAAGACCAGGCTATCTTGAACGGGGTGTTGCCGGTGTTGATCAGGCGGTGGTGCGTGCCCGGCGTGATGAAGGCGGCATCGTACTGCCGCACGTGGTTCTCTTCGCCGTTGATCATCAGGATGCCCTCGCCCTCGATGACGATGACGGATTCCTCCGCGTTGTGATAGTGGGTCGTGTTCGACGACCCATCCTGGAAAGTAGTTATGCCACTAGATATCTCGGTCGCTCCCACCTCTTTGGTGATGCTACTGGCAACGGAGACCCCCGGGGCCCGCTGTAGGCTATCAACTTCTTCTTTTCTGACTACGCGTGGCTCTGGCATATAGAAATCCTTAGCTAGATGTTTTTAATCTTGGGCCAGGAACTCCCGCACCACATTGTTGGCGGGCTCCTTGTCGGTCATGTTGTAGAGGATGACGGCGTTGCGCACCGAGTCGGCCTGGAAGAACCGTTCATAGAGTATTTGCCGGGCGCCAAAAGCGCTGCAGCTAACGTCCCAGGCCAGCCGAAACAACTGGACCCGGTCCTTGGCCGACGATGTGTCGGTCTCCAGGTAGCGCCTGATGTCGTCAGCCAGCGGGCCTTCCATGTCGGCCTCGGAGGGTAGGGCCATCAGGCTGCTGGAACCCAACAGGTGTAGGATTTCGCCCATGCGGGGATACATGCGGATGAACATGTTGCGGGCCACTTGCAAGGGCAATTCGGCCGGACACATCACACCCCACTGGTCGATTTTGGCGTCGACCTCGGCGGCGCGCAGGCACGACCGGGTGACCTCTAGGTTCTCGATGATCTCCGCAATCATGGTCTGGGCCTGGGTCTGGTCGTTGGAGCCCAGGGTCTCGGTCATAAGGTTGGCCAGGCCCAGCACGAACTCGCACTTGGCCAGGTTCCTGGTCACCACCTGCTGTCCGGCGTGTAGGTGCCGGTTGGTTGCCATCTGCATGTTGTTGCAGAGAGCAACGTCTCCCAGCAGGAACACCCGTTCCCAGGGTACCAGCACGTTGTCGAAGAAGGCCACGGCGTCCATCTCCTCGAAGCGAGAGCCCAGGGGATGGTCGAAATGGGAACGATTAAGATCGAAGCTCTCCCTGCATTGGAACTTCAATCCCGGGGTGTCACAGGGGATGGCGAAGGCGAAGGACGTTGGGTTGGGCGCGTTGTTCGGCAGCATGTGCGACGCCGTTGGGTACAGGGCGATCTCCTCAGAAAGCGGGGCCAGGGTGGCCAGCACTCGCGCTCCGTGGACGATTATTCCGGCGTCGGTCTCTTTGACCACCGACAGAGCGATATCGGTCCGGTCTTCCAGGGCAGTCGCGCCCGGTGCCCGGTTGCGCTGTAGGTTCAAGAGGGTGTGGGTTAGGACGAGGTCGTTCTCGCGGATATGCTCGTAATAGTTCTGGATGTTCTGTTTGAACTCGGGCCGGTTCTGGGCGAAATAGTCGCCGGCCGACGCCATAGCCATCATGTTCACGTTCATGAAGTCGGGGCTGCGGCCCATCATCCCGCAGGTGGCCTGGGCCCAGTGGTGCATCATCACCCGCCGCCGCTCCAGGTCTTCGATGGTCCGGGGTGTGAGGAAGGACATTCCGACGCGGTCGCCGGTGGTGGGCGACTCGTAAGTCATCTCGTCTCGGAGGTTGGCGTTGTGCTGCATGTCCAGCAGCTTAGCCATGGTCTGCACGCCGTTGCGCAAGCCGGGGTGGGTGGTGATGTTCTTGACCTTCTTGCCGTTCAGGTAGACCTCGGGCTGGTGGTCGAGCAGGCCTTTGATGTATTCCGCTCCTGTTCTGGCTGGCATGGTTCTGACTCCGCCGTCTCGGATCACGTGCTTGCGATTATGTGTGCGATGTTACCACGCCACGCCGCCGTTGCCCCACTCGTTGCTTCAAGAGGTCAAAGGGCGTAATATTCGCCTGCCTGAGGCTTCAAGGTGAATCGTCTTGGGCAATCATCTTTTGGAGATTAAGAATATGTATGTAGTGATCGTGCCGATCCAGATCGAACAGGGACATCGTGATGAATTTCTTGAGGCGCTGATGGTGGACGCCAAGGGAGCCAACAACGATGAGCCTGGCTGCCTGCGGTTCGACGCGGTCCAAGATGCTGACGACGACCACCGCATCTGGCTTTACGAGGTCTACAAGGACGAGGCAGCCTTCCAAGATCACCTGAAGGCGCCCCATTTCCAGGTTTTCAAGGCCGCCGCCGACAAATGGCGGGTCGAAGGCATCCAGGGGTCCGCCAGGGGCAGCAAGAACCTGTGGCCCACCGACGCCGAATGGCGGTAAATCAAGCAGTCTCGCCTAGGCTCGCCAAATAAATCAATAAAATCGCTTGGAGGTCCGTAATGGCTAAGACCATCCTTCAGAGTTCTAAGGTTTCCGCACCGGGCGGGATAATGTCCCAGGGAGTTGAGGTGCCGGCGGGCAAGATGGTGTTTGTCTCGGGTCAGGTGGCACGCGACTTGGACGGCAGCGTGGTCGGCGTGGGCGATGTGGCCGCTCAGACCCGCAAGGTGCTGCAGAACATGCAGTCGGTGCTGGCCGAGTCCGGGGCGACGATGGACGACGTGGTGAAGGTGACGGTGTTCGTCACCAACCTGGAGCGGCACTTCGCCGATATACATAAGGTGCGGGCAGAGTTCTTCAAGAGCGATTATCCGGCCAGCACGATGGTCGAGGTAAAAGCGCTGGTTCATGAGGACATGCTGATCGAAATAGAAGCGATCGCGGTGACAAGCTAGCTGACAGCCTCGATAAATCGAGGCCTTCGGCTCTCAGCCGTCGGAATAAAAAGAGGCGTCCCCATGAATCGGGACGCCTCTTTTTCGTTTAGCTGCTTTTTAGGTCGTTAGCTCTTCGCTGCTACTCCGTCGGGTTGGAGTTCTTTTTCCCAGGGTCCGGGGAAGTTGACCTCGGGGCGGTCGCCGTGCATGAAGAGCTTCTCCTGGCGGTACCACTCGCTCCTGGGGGTCTCGTAGTAGACCTCGATGCCATTGCCGTCTGGGTCTTCGATGTAGATGCCCAGGGACAGGCTGTGGTTGGAGACCCGTTTGATCTCTACGCCGTGCTTGTGCAGGTTGTTGTAGAAATCTTCCAGGTCGGCCAGGGTGTCCATACGCCAGGCCATATGGTTGAGGCCCACCTGGCCATTGTGGGGACCTTCGGCGTCGGCGCCGATTTCCATCAGCGCAATCTCATGGGACTCGTCTAGGTTGGCCGTCATGAATGCCGCTCGACCAGCCAGGAAGTCGTAGGTGTGCAGACCCAAGACATCCTCGTACCACTGGCGCGAAGCCTCGGCGTTTCGAACATAAATGTTTACATGACCCAGGTGGCTTGGCGTGTAACCCATCTTTTTTCTCCAATAACTGAGTTGGTTTACGTCGCGAAAGTACCACAAACGAAGAAGTTCGCGCAACCACCGCCGGCCGCCCGGCCGGCAGAGGCCGGGTTTACAGGGCATGGCTAACGCGAGGCGAGTTGTTGCTGGAGCGGATTGGGTTACAGGGCGGCACGATGTCACGTCTCACTCAGGTAGAAGTAACAACAAAAAGGAGGAGCAGTCGTGTTCACGCTCAGGCGCGGGTGAATGATACAATAACTCAGCCGAGACTCCCCGCCTTGGCTCCCCTTTCCATGGGCCGTTAGCTCAGTTGGCAGAGCACCGGACTTTTAATCCGGGTGTCGCGAGTTCGAGCCTCGCACGGCCCACCATAATTTAGGCACGAAAAAGCCCTCCGAGTAACTTCAGAGGGTTTTTGGTTTTATGATTTGCCGACATCTGAATTAATTATCCCGTGGTTTCGCCTTTCCCATTGCTAAAGCGAAGTCCTGGGCAGCCTGTTTTTGGAGTCCTGGGGCCACATGGGAATAAGTATCCATGGTGATGGAGCCACACGATTGGCTGACTTATAACTACGTTAAGGAATATGACGTTTGGTTGGCGACTTCTTATGTAATGGCCTGTGAAGAACTAACGACTTGGGCGATTGACGACAACACTGGCGAAGTCACCTACGGGCATCCAGACGAAAAATAACAATCGACCCTTTTAGTTGAAATGTAGAACCCTTTGGTCTGTAATTGGTCTGTGTCCGACAAAACGGACAAAAAAGAACGCCCCCTGATTTCTGGTCAGAGGGCGGTTTCATGCCTATAATGTCTGGGTTGGCCACCATACGGAGGGATGGCTGAGTGGACGAAA
>Ga0209019_1000005_pt1 | contig 95490 bp, 88 predicted proteins | sample METZYME_3_300m_FD_187549 | JGI IMG/M metagenome (GOLD analysis project Ga0209019, IMG submission 187549) | Marine microbial communities from oxygen minimum zone in mesopelagic equatorial Pacific - METZYME_3_300m (SPAdes) (version 2) | ecosystem: Environmental > Aquatic > Marine > Oceanic... | reverse complement strand
TTGATATAATTAGTTGCCAACCAAAATTACTTGATAGCCCTTTAAATCATAGTATTATAAAAAGAGCTCAAGAAAAAAATATAGTAAATATTAAAATTCATGATTTAAGAAATTTTAGTCTTGATAAACATAAAAAAGTAGATGATTATGCTTTTGGTGGTGGTGGTGGAATGGTGCTCCAAATAGAACCTATATATAGGTGCATTAAAAGTTTAGAAAAAAAAAAGAAATATGATGAAATTATATTTATGACACCTGATGGAAATAAACTAAATCAAAATCTTTCTAACCAATTATCTCTTAAAAAAAACCTTATTATACTTTGTGGACATTATAAAGGAATTGATGAAAGAATAAGAGACCATATTATAACAAAAGAAATAAGTATAGGAGATTATGTATTAACTGGTGGGGAATTACCAACAGCTGTATTAATTGACTCTATATTAAGACTAATTCCAGGAGTAATCAATAATGAATCCGCAGCATTATCTGATTCTTTTCAAGATAATTTATTAGGTCATCCAAATTATTCTAGACCCGCTAATTTTAAAGGATGGAAAGTTCCTAAAGTATTATTATCTGGAAATCAAAAAAAAATTGATGAATGGAGAATAAATAAGTCTTATAAAAAGACAAAATCTAAAAGACCAGATTTACTTAAATAATGAAAATAATAAATTATTTATTAAAGTATAATCTTTATGAATTACAGATTATAAGTAGAAAAAAAAGAAGAAAAAGTCAAAAATAGTAACATAACTAATAATCCAATTATTATTCTTTTTATCGTCTTTAATTTATATGACTTTTTTAAAGTTGGAATATACATAACAAAATTATTAATTATCTTAATGTTAAGACAATGTTAAGAAATTGTTAAGAAATATCCAAATAGTGCTTATTCAAACTAATTTCAAAGGAATTATTTAAAATAAATATTAATAAATTATATAAATCTGAAAATTAGAATCTAATATTAAAAGCTATTAATAAAACATGTCTATAGCTCCAATCAACAGTATTTTCTGATGATTTTCTATTTGCTTCTAATAAATAACTTGGTTTTATCTTAAAAGGAGTATTATTAATTTTTATGTTAATTCCTAGACTAACTCTATCTCTGACCAATTGCTTTTTTGAAATAAAAATTTCATTTTGAAAGAAAGGATTAAAATTATCCCAAATATTAAGAGAATATGAAGATCTAAATCTAAATCGAAATGCATTATCACTTAACTCTTTTATACGATATTCATTTCGAAATCTTAATTTTAAATTATCATTAAACTTATATGAAAAATCCAAATGAGGCCTAAATTCAGAAACTCTACTTTCTTTCTTTCTTTCATAAATTTCTCTATAAAACCCTCCAATTGTCAATTTATTAATCTTATAACTCACACCAAAATCAACGTGTGATGATCTTAACTGACTATTTTCATGACTATATTTATTTTTATACTCAAACTTTAATTCTATATTATTCTTAACTTTTCCAGCTATATCAAAAACAGACCAATTTTCAAAATTTGTTTGAGATTTAACATCCACAAATAAAAAAAGTAAAAAAAATATTAATAATAATTTTCTAATTACAAAAAAATATTTTTCTTTCATATCTACAATTCTATCTATTATAATTAGCTCATTTGTTAAATTAGGGTTAAGAAATTATTATTATTATTAAATAGATAAAATCAATATTTAGAAAATATTAACTATTTAAAGATTAATCTTCCCTCTAAACACTTCCTGTGGAGAGCCAATTAAATAAATATCTGAAAATTTATCTTTTTTATTTTTATTAAAAATAACCTTTAATTTACCTCCCTTAGTTTTAATAGAATTTATCACTAAATTTTCCTTAATTGATGTAGCAACTACTGAGGCTACTGCTCCTGTACCACAACTTAAAGTTTCTCTATTAACTCCTTTTTCAAAAGTTCTAATAGAAATTGTTTTTTCCTCTTCTATAAATACTAGATTAATATTGCATAATTTTTTTTTATAAAAATTATGCTTTCTAATATTCTTATATTCTTTAATAATATTTATTTTAAATAATTCCTCATTTACAAATTTTACATGATGAGGTGCTCCAGAGTTCAAATAATATCCATTATCAAGTTTTTTATACTTATCAATATCTTTCATTTTTAAATGAATATCATTCTCAATTATTGCCGTATGAATTCCATCAAATGCTTTAAAACTACAATCTCTATGAATAAATTTATTTTTTTTTAAAAAATGTAGAGCACACAAACTTCCATTGGCACAAAAACTCAAAGAACCATCAGGATTATAAAATATTATTTCAAAATCCATTCCTAATACAGAACTCAAAATAATTAAACCATCTGAACCAACACCAAAACTATAATCGCATAATTTAATTATTTGACTTTTTAAAAGAAATGTTTTGTTTTCTAAATTATCTATTAAGATAAAAGAATTGCCTGATGACTGATACTTATAAAAATGTAATTGCATTACAAAAAAAGGAATCTTTAAAGATTAATTCTAAAACTATATTTTTTCTTTAATCCTAGCAAGTTTACCTTTTCTTTTTCTTAAATAATATATTCTTGATCTTCTGACTTTACCTTTTCTAATTAATTCAATTCTTTCTATACTAGGAGAAAAAATAGGAATTATTCTCTCAACAGCAATAGAATCCGAAATTTTTCTTATAGTAAATGTCTCACCATTAGAACCAATATTTTTTCTTTGAATAACCGTTCCCTGAAACTGTTGTATTCTCTCTTTATTTCCTTCTCTAATTTTTAGTAATACATTAATTGTATCACCAGCACCAAATTCAGGAAATATTTTCCTCAACTCTACATTTTCTGGATTTAGTTTAATATTCATATTAGACATAATTTTATTTTGGTTGCAAATATAGGATTTTTTTAGTTTTACAAAATTTATTTCATGCCTTTTCCTGAGATTTTAAAAAAAATTTAAATTCCTAAAAAAGAATTAAATAAGTCTAGTATAATTGATATTAATTAATTAATAATTAAAAGAATCATCCATTTAATACTTAATCTTTAATGTATAAATTTGAAGTAAATTTTATATAATGTTAGGCTTCTTAAATAAAGGTTTACGAAAAATACTAGGCTCTAAAAGTGAAAAAGACTTAAAAAAGCTACAACCATATGTCAATAAAATAAATAATGAGTATAATGTTTTATCAAAAATATCAGATCAAGATTTAAGAAATAAAACCAAATACTTTAAAGAAGAAATTAATAAAGAATTAGAACAAACATCTAAAGAGATTTTAAATTTAAAAAAATCTTACAAATCAGCAGGAGAAGAAATTGAAATAAAAGAAAATATTTTAAATCAAATTGACAAATTAAAAGAATCACAAATAAAAATTATAGAAGATAAATTAAATGAGATATTACCTCAAGCCTTTGCTGTAATTAAGGAAACTGCAAGACGTTTTTCTGAAAATAAACAATTAGAAGTTATAGCAGGAGATCATGACAGAAAATTATCACAAACTAAAGATAATATAGAAATAAAAGGCGATAAAGCTATATGGAAAAATGAATGGATAGTTGCAGGTAGTAAAATTTTATGGAACATGATCCATTATGATGTTCAATTAATGGGTGGAGTTGTTTTGCATCAAGGAAAAATTTCAGAGATGTCAACAGGAGAAGGGAAAACGCTAGTTGCTACTTTACCAGCTTATTTAAATGCATTATCTGGAAGAGGAGTTCACATTGTTACAGTAAATGATTACCTAGCAAAAAGAGACGCAGAATGGAACGCTCCAATTTTTGAATTTCATGAACTAACTATTGATTGTATAGATAAATATGAATCTAACTCTATAGAACGAATTAATGCCTATAAAGCTGATGTAACATACGGCACTAATAATGAATTTGGATTTGATTATTTAAGAGATAATATGGTCAGAGAAAGTCACGAGCTAGTTCAAAGAGAACATAATTTTGCAATGGTGGATGAAGTTGATTCTGTTTTAATTGATGAAGCAAGAACTCCATTAATTATTTCTGGACCTATTCCAAAAGGAGATGAACATGAATTTTTTGATTTAAAACCAAGAGTTCAACAATTATTTGATTTACAAAAAAAACTAGTAACTCAATACTTAGCAGAAGCAAAAAAATTAATAGCTGCAAAAAATGAATCAGAGGGTGGGCTTTCTCTTTTTAGAGCACATAGAGGTCTTCCTAAATATAAACCACTAATTAAATATTTAAGTGAATTAGGAACAAAAGCAATAATGCAAAAAATTGAAAATTATTATTTACAAGACAATTCAAAATTAATGCCTAAAGCTGATGAACCTCTATACTTTACTATTGAAGAAAAAAGCAATAGTATCCAACTAACTGAAAAAGGAATTGATACAATTACAAGTGCTAGTGAAGATCCTAAATTTTTTATAATACCTGATATAGGGACTGAAATAAATACTATTGAAAATTCAAATAAATCATTAGAAGACATAACAAAAACTAAAGATAAAATCATCCAAGACTATAGTGTTAAAACAAAAAGAATCCATACTGTAAACCAATTACTTAAAGCTTATTCCTTATTTGAAAAAGATCAAGAATATGTTGTTATGGATTCAAAAGTAAAAATTGTAGATGAACAAACTGGTAGAATTATGGATGGAAGAAGATATTCTGATGGACTTCATCAAGCAATTGAAGCTAAAGAAAATGTAAAAATTGAAGATGCATCTCAAACATATGCAACTATAACTCTCCAAAATTATTTTAGAATGTACAATAAATTATCAGGAATGACTGGTACAGCAGAAACTGAAGCTGGAGAATTTTGGGAAATTTATAAACTTGATTGTATTGTTATACCAACTAATAAAGAAATTGCAAGATCTGATATGGAAGACAAGGTATATAAAACATTAAAAGGAAAATTTAATGCTGTCATCAACGAAATAACTGAAATAAAAAATAATGGCAGACCAATTTTAGTAGGAACAACATCGGTTGAAATTTCAGAATTATTAAGTAGAATGCTTAATATGAAAAAAATCAATCATCAAGTTTTAAACGCAAAAAAACACGCAAAAGAAGCAGATGTAGTTGCTGAAGCCGGTAAATCTGGAACTGTCACTATTGCTACTAATATGGCTGGTAGAGGAACAGATATAAAACTTGCTGACAAATCTAAAGAAAGTGGTGGCCTTGCAATAATTGGTACAGAAAGACATGAATCTAGAAGAGTAGATAGACAATTAAGAGGACGATCTGGACGACAAGGAGATGTTGGATCATCACAATTTTTTGTTTCTCTAGAAGATAATCTTATGAGACTTTTTGGTTCTGAGAGAATGATAAAAGTCATGGATAGAATGAATATGGATGAAGATGAAGTTATTCAACATAGTATGATAACAAAATCTATCGAAAGGGCTCAAAAAAAAGTAGAAGAAAATAATTTTGCTATTAGAAAAAGACTTCTTGAATACGATAATATAATGAACTCTCAAAGAGAAGTTATATACAAAAGAAGAAGAAATGCAATGAAAGGAGAAAGGTTAGATGTAGACATATTAAACATGTTATACGATACATGTGAAGATATAGTATTAAGCTCAAAAGAGGCACAAAATTACGATGACTTCAGATTAAATTCTGTTACAATTCTAGGAATTGATTTTAATAAATTTTCTAAAGAAGAATTTGATAAAGAAGAAGCAATTATAATTACAAATAATCTTTACGAAAAAGTCTTAAATAATTATAAAACAAAAAATGATCTTATAAAATCATCTGCTCTTCCCATTCTTAAAAAAATTAAAAAAGATAGAGGAGGAACAGTAAAAAATATTCTTATACCATTTACAGATGGAAAAAAACAAATAGGAGTTTCAGTTAATTTAGAAAAATCAATTGAAAATGAAGGAGGTATTATAATAGATGAAATGCAAAAAATCATTAGTCTAGGAATGATAGATTTTAATTGGAAAGAACATTTAAGAGAAATGGATGATTTAAAACAATCAGTACAGAGTGCAGTATATGAACAAAAAGATCCCTTAGTTATATACAAATTCGAGGGATTTGAACTCTTTAAAAAATTTATTGCCAAAGTTAATCAGGACACTGTTTCTTTTTTAACAAAAGCTCAAATTCCTATTCAAAATTCTGATGAAGTTCAAGAAGCAAAAAAAATAAAAAGAAAAGAAAATTATGTAACAAAAAAAGAAGATGCTGGTTCTGGATCAGTTGATGAAAGAGATAAAACTTTAGGCCATAAAACTTCTCAAGTTCAAACTACACAACCAATAAAATCTCAAAAAGTTTTTGGAAGAAATTCAAAAGTTTCTGTTAGATATGAAGATGGAAGAATTATAAAAGATATTAAATTTAAAAAAGTTGAAAGTGATATAAATGCTGAAAAATGTACAATCATTGAAGATTAAATATTTATGAAAAATTATATTATTTTAATATTTACTATTTTTTTTTCTTGTAAAATTCAATCAAATAATTCTAGTATCAATGATAATCAAAAAGGATATTTTGAAGATTTATCATATACTAGAGATACTAAAAAAAACATCTCACAAAGTAATTTTATACTTTCAAATAACAATAACACTAAAGTACCAACAATTATAAATGAATTAGACAGCGTTCTTAATATCATAAAATATGAAAATACAAAAAATGATTATATAGAAGGATTCACAATACAATTGTACTTAGGAGACAACAGAATTCTTGCTGAAAAAACTGAAATTAAGTTAAATAAGTTAGATAGTTTAACTGAAAGAATAACAATTTTTACTCAACCAAATTACAGAGTCAAAGTTGGAAAATATTATAATAGATTTAATGCCAATAGAGACTACAATAAATTCAAAAAAACATTTCCAAACGCAATAATAATTCCTGAAAAAATTAAAATACAATAAAGAAAATATAAAAGACAGATTTATTTAATTCAATAATTGATTCCTCATATTTTCATTTACTGAAAATGCTATTATCAAAGAAATAAGTAAACCTATACCAGCATATAGAGCATCTTTTAAAATCATTTTAATACTTAAACTCAGATTTGCCTTATTTAATCTTAAATTAATAGCAAGTTCTCTTCCTCCTAAAAGTCCAATAAATACCCATGTAGTACTAATAGGTATCGTACTAATTACTTTTAAATAATATAATAAACAAGCATAAATAAAATCAACAACAGTAGCAGCCCTTACATCTATTATATCTGTTTTTTCAGTAACAATTTCTTGAATTCTATCACCTCTCAAATAAAATAATAAGCCTAAACCAAAGAAAATAAATGAAGCAACTACAAAAAATTGTTCAAAAGAAAGAGACCTTGGCAAGACAACTGCAACATTTGCCATATCTTGCATTATCCAAGCAGACCAAAGAGCACCACTAGATAACCATTGTAAAGGCATCCATAACTTTGATGGTTTCGAAGTTTTATATTTTTCAAATAATTTTGAAGTTATTAACCAAACAATTGCCGCTACAATAAAAGCAATAAAGTAACCAAAAAAACTTTTCTCTAAAATACTTGTAATAGAACTAGCCTTTGTAGCAAACGCACTTAACAAAAGAATTGATGTTGATACTGGCATCTTAAATCTGGTCATAATTAATAAAGCAACAGGAGCAAATACTTTTAAAAATTTAAATTCTGTTGGAGCCTCATTTAACCCTTTAGATATTAACCTCTCATAACTTATATCTCCTCCATAATTCATCCAACTATAACTAACAGTAAAAAGAAAAATCCCTCCCATATATATCCACATATAATACCATTTTTTATCCGAATTGGATGCAATAAAAGTTCCTATAGTTTGAATACTATCATTAGCTATGGCTGAATACGAGGCAAGAAAAAAAACAGTCCACATAGCTATTGCAGGATATGGATAAACTATCCAGCAAATGATTGTTAAAATTGAAGGAATTATTAATTCATTTCTTTGAAATTTCATTTGAGCAAAAGTATATGAATATATATCTGATAAATATTAATTCATATTAAATAAATGTTAAATGAATGTTAAGTAACATTTAATAAAAAGAAATTAACTTTACTATTGTAATATGATTAAAATAGATAAGCTTATTGACTCAATAACATCTTTCCTTAAGGAAAGATTTGATATAATGAAAGTAGATCTTGTTGATAAAATATCATCAGCCGTTTCAAGGCTAATATCTTTTTTTGTACTATTTCTAATACTATTATTTGTAATAGGATTTGCAAGTATTACGCTTGGAAATTATTTAAATGAAATACTGGAAAGCAGTTATCTAGGATATTCTATTATAACTCTTTTTTACATAATAATTTTTATTGGACTTTATGCTTTTACCAAATCAGGAAAATTCAAAAACTTAATAGAGTCTGAATTTAACAAAGGAATAAAAAAATAAATTTAAAATTCATTTATTCTTTTTTTCATCTTGCCTGCCTGAACACCAAACATTAATTTAAATCTTCTACAGAAATAAGCCGTATCTCTATAACCGACCACATTACTAATACTTTTTATTTGATCAGAATTTTCTCTTAAAAGTTCTATAGCTCTTTCCATTCTTCTATGTTCAATATAATCCTGAGGAGAAAAACCAATATTATTTCTAAAAAATTGACCAACATAATCTTCAGAAATATTTAAATGATTAGACAAAACTCTATTAGACAATTCTTTCTCCAAATTAGAGTCAATAAATTGAAATAAATCTATAATTTTATTATCATTAAAATATTTAAAATTTTCCTCAATGCTAGAAAACATCGGCTGCTTGGAAAGAATAATTCTTATGATTTCATATATTAATTGATTAGAAATTAGTTCAATGACCTTTTTACTTCCTGGATAGCTATAATACATTTCTCTCATAATATCTTTTAAAAGTGATAATACTTTTGAATTATTAGAAATTACCATAGATCTTAAATATTTTGAATGAAAAATATTAATAAGATTATAAGCCCTAACATCTACATTCATTATAAGATATCTATCAGCTTTAGAACTATGTCTTAAAACATTTTCTTCTATTAGATACCTTTTCTTAATATCTATAAAATCTTCGTATGCAAAAGTACTTGACCTATTTGATCCAAATGAAAGAGATATAGTATTATGGGCAGGGACAAACAATACCTCATTATTTAAAATCTTTTTTTTATATCTACCATATCTAAAATTTCCTGAAATTGGTAGAATTATGGTATTTTCAATATCATAATAATTTTCTATAGTAAAAGATCTTTTTACATTTATAACATTTGCTTTTTTAAGTGAAAAAGAGAGTGAATTACTAATTACATTGATAAATGTTTTATCCATTGAATATTTTATTAATATTATAGGGAACCAAATCTAAAATAATTTTAGAAATAATATTATTTTCTTCTAAAGAAAATTAAAAGATAATATACTAAAGTTATTAGTAAGTTTAATAGTTAAAAAATCTTTTATTTCAATTAATCTTTTTTAGATTTAGATCTTATAATTACAAATAACAAAATAGAACTTACAAAACCAAAAAGAATCAAAGATACTACCTGTGATCCATGAATTAAAGTGGCAAAAAATAAACCTGCTTCATAAGAAATAGTATAATTCAATAAAATTGAAGCTACCAAAAAATGGTATGCGCCAATTCCTGCATTTACAGGAATAATCATTCCTAAAGTCCCTGCAACTAAAACAGCCAAACCGGCATTAAAGCCTAAGTGAGAAGTTTCTTGCAAAGCAAAAAATATGACATACCCCATCAAATAATATATAATCCACAAAAAAAATGTCGATAATAAAAAGTCCCATCTATAATAGACATCTTTAAAGGCAAACAATCCAGATTTAAATTCTTTAAACTTAGCATTAATAAAATTGCTTCTTTTTAAGAAAATCTTAAAAACATAAAGCACAATAACAATAACAATAACAATGAAAACTACATTTATAAAATAAAAATTTATTTTATCAACAATATCTATTAATAAATTTACAAATATTTCATACTCTATAATAAGAAGTAGTACTGCTAAAACGATTAACGACAATACATCAATTATCCTTTCTGAAACAACAGTTCCTAATGAAGTAGATAACTTTATGGTATTAGTTTTAGAAATAAGATAACACCTTACAAAATCATTAAACCGTGGAAAAATTAATGATGTAAAATAAGAAACTATCAAAACAATCGTTGTATTAAAGGTTGTTAAAGAATCCGAATCTTTTTCCATTAATAAATTCCATCTAAATGCCCTTATTATATGTTCAAAAATTGATATAATAATTGAAAACCAAATCCATGAATAATTAACCGAATCTAAACGTGCAAAAAAAACTGATAAATCAATTTTTTGAAAAACAAAATACAACAGAAGTAAACCAAAAATTATAGAAACTAAGAAGTTAATAAAAAGAGACTTTTTTTTCATTGGATCAAAAAAATTAATAACAAATTTAACAATAATGTATTACGATAATTTAAAGATTCAATGAATAAATATTAAAAATTGTAAAGTGACTTATTTTGATTAAATTTGTGGTTCTTTTAAATTAATATGCTCAAAAAAATAATGGCCAAAAATTTTAAAATACTTTATGTTGCCGCAGAAATCAAACCTTTTTTAAATCATTCATATGTTTCTGAAATAGTAAGGAAACTTCCTCAAGCAATGCAAGAAAAAGGAATAGAAATAAGAATATTAGTTCCTAAATTTGGATGCATTAATGAAAGAAAAAATAGATTACATGAAGTAGTTCGTTTATCAGGAATGAACATACCTATAGGTGATGATGAAAAACCATTAATTATAAAAGTTGCATCAATTCCAGCAGCAAAGCTACAAGTCTATTTTATTGATAATGAAGATTATTTTCAAAGAAAAACTATTTTTCATAAAAAAAATGGAAAATTTCATAACGATAATGATGAAAGATGTATTTTCTTTTGTAAAGGTGTTCTTGAAACAGTTATAAAACTTGGCTGGTCTCCAAACATAATTCATTGTAATGACTGGATAACTTCACTCATACCACTACTTGTTAATACAACTTATAAAGAATACCATATTTTTAATAATACTAAATCTATATTTTCTATTCATCAAAATCCATTTAAAGAAAAGTTAAATAAGAAATTTACTGATAAAATAATTGATGAAGAAATTGATAAGTCTATGCTAACTTCTCTCAAATCATTAAATTATAATAGTTTAATTAAAATTGCTTCTGAATACTCAGATGTCATCATTAAACCAAAAGAAGTTATGAACAAACCCATGGAAAAATTATTATCTGAAGTATCATCAAATAGCAAAATTTTTACAGTTGATAATAATGATGAAAAAATTGTTGATTCACACTTCAAAATATACAATGAAATTCTTAGTTAGAATTATAATTATTTCAACTTTTTTTTTATTCTCTTGTGACGAAATCAGTGAGATTGGAATAAATGAAATTTTAACTAATCAACAAAATAAAATAAAAGTTGAATTTGTCAAAATTCCTTTAGAAACTTCAAATGTCTACTATGATAGTGTTAGAACCGATGACGGAGAACTTTTGTTTGGAAAATATAACGATCCTATTTTTGGAGAAACAAAAGCAATAGCATATACACAATTTACTTCAACCATTACCGATGTACAACAACCAAATCAAGTACCTGAAAACTGGTGGTTAGACTTACCCAATGATTCATCAATTCTTGACTCTGCCGTTTTATACTTAAAGCTTTCAAGTTATCATGGAACAAATTTTATTGATGAACAAGAAGTTTATCTCAGTCAAATAGCAGATACAATTTTTTCAACTGGACTATATTTATCTAAAAGACTTACTGAAATTAGTCCTGCGAATAAAGGCTTGCTCGGCTTAACAAGATTTGTCGGTAGACCTAATGTAGATACAGCTAGAATTTCAATATCAATTAAAGAAAATTATGCTAAATTTCTATTAAACAGAATAGCAGAAGGAGCCTCTGAACAAGAGCTCATTAATCAAATAAGAGGTTGGGCATTAATTCCTGGAGATAATAACTCTATAATTGTTGGATTTGATTTATTAGATGAATTAAGTAAAATAGTTCTATACTATAAAAATCCATATGAAATAGGTGATTCTCCAGTAAAAGATTCCTTAGAATATGTTTTTAGATTTGATTCTCCTTTAATAACACATTATAGTTATTTTGAAACAAATAGAGAAAATTCAGTGCTTTCTAATATAAATTCCTTAGAAAAAAATGAAATATTTAATGTTGGTGATGATAAAATTTATTGGCAATCTGGAACCGGGATATATCCTATCATTGATTTAAGTAATTTTTATTCATTTATAGATACTGCTGGAAGTATAGTTTTAAACAAAGTACAGTTAACTATGGGTCCTATTGAGGATAATAATTTAAATTATATAAAACCACCAGACAAAGCAATTTATTATTTTGCTAATTCCAATAACGGTATTAATTCTACTGAAATCTATTCTAATCCTACAAATAATGCAATTTTAAAAGATAATGCATACTATGGTGAAAACGTTGAAAATGCTGAATACGTGTATGATAGTTTATTTACAAAATCATATCTTGGTTCATCAACTATTTTCTTTCAAGAAATAATTCAAGAAAATATAAATCCTAAAAAACTTGTAGTTTTTCCAGACGTTGTAAGTTCATTCCATCAAGCTACAATAGACAAAAATAGCTTCATATTAAGAGTATTCTATACAGATTACAAAGAATAATAAGATTGAATTATAATTTAGAAATATGTGCATTCAATATCAAAAATTGCACAGATATATCAAAATTTGATATCAATAGAATTGAATTGTGTACAAACAAAGAAAAAGGTGGATTAACTCCTTCAAAAAATTCAATTATAAAATCATTAAAACTAAACATACCAATACATCCAATTATTCGCCCAAGAGGTGGTAATTTTTTATATAATAAAGCTGAATTTGAACAAATGATTGAATCAATAAAATTTTGTAAAGATATTGGTTGTCACGGAGTAGTTTTTGGAATACTCGATAAAAAAAATAAGGTCAATATTGAAATGTGTAAAAAATTGAAAACTTTATGTGGAAATATGTCGACAACATTTCATAGAGCATTTGATGAAACATCGAAACCATTTGATGCCTTAGAATCAATAATTGATTTAAAATTTGATAGAATTTTAACAAGTGGACAAAAAGAAAATGCAGAAGAAGGTGTTAAACTGATTATTCAATTAGCTGAAAGAAGCAAAAATAGAATATCAATTATGCCAGGATCAGGTATAAGATCAAGTAATATCGATTTATTTCTAAAACACAAAAATATTAATGAAATTCATACGTCATCATACTCTGATGGTAAATTTTCCACTGATGAATTAAAAAAGATAATAAAAAAAATCACTCAATAGAATAAGCAACGTATGAGGAACCTGATTTAGTATCCAACTTTCCACCCCCACATGCAATAACTATGTATTGTTTTCCATCAATCATATAGGTAGATGGGGTTGCATAACCAGCCGCAGGTAATAAATCTTCCCATAATAATTCTCCTGATTTTTGATCAAATATTCTAATTTTTTCATCCATAGTTGCAGCAATTATTATTATCCCACCATCAGTTACAATTGGACCACCGTAATTTTCAGTTCCAGTTGTATTAAAACCATCAATAAACAATTCTTCATGATTTCCTAAAGGGATTTGCCATTCAATATTTGCCTTATTCATATTTATTGCTGTTAATTGTCCCCAAGGAGGTTTTATAGCTGGAAAGCCATCTTCTGCATACATTTTTTTAAAACCACCAAAGGAATAAGGATAAGGCCAACTAGATTTATTGTTACTTAAAGTATCCTTATTTTCTTTAATTAAAAAATCAATTATTGATTCAATTTCAATATCATCTAAACTATTAAAAGATGGCATAATGCCCTTACCATTTATTAAAATAGATTTCAAATCCTTTTTTGAAATCTTATTTGAAACATTAGAGATTGAAGGTATGTTTGAATAAACCCCCTTATTTCCTTCTAAATCATTTCCATGACACGATAAGCATGCCGTTTTATAAATTGTTTTACCAAGTGCAATCCCTTCTATTTTTTCCATACTTAAGTCCCAAGGCATTTCATTTGAATTTATATATAAAATATTTGTCTTTGGATTAAATGCTGCACCACCCCATTCTCCACCTCCATCAAGGCCTGGAAATAAAATATTACCTTTAGTTGTTAATGGCTCAAACTCTCCATAAACTCTATTTTTCCACAATTTTTTAGAAAATTCATAAGCTTTTTTACTTCGTAGTGGAAAGTCTAATTCAGTTAATTTATTTCTTGAAAAAGAAGGAAATACAGTTGGAACTGGCTGAGTTGGCCATGCTTTTTCTCCTTCTAATTTTGATAATGGAACATTTTTTTCTTTTATAGGATATATGGGTTTCCCTGAAATTCTATCCAAAACAAATAGATATCCAGATTTCGTAATTTGAGCTAAAGCTTTAACTGTTTTTTCTTTTATTTGTATATCTATAAGATTTGGAGCAGCAGGCAAATCTCTATCCCAAATATCATGATGTATTACTTGATAGTGCCATAGTCTTGAACCATCATTAGGATTTAAAGCAATAATACTATTTGCAAATAAGTTAGAACCTTCTCTGTCTCCACCATAATAATCAAATGCTGCAGATCCCGTTGGAATATATACAATTTCATTTTTTAAGTCTAAACTAAATCCTGACCATGCATTTGCTCCTCCAGATTTTAAATAAGCATCCTGAGGCCATGTATCATATCCAAATTCACCTGGATATGGAATTGTATGGAATGTCCATTCAATTTTTCCTGAATACACATTAAAAGCTCTTATGTGTCCAGGAACTGCACCTATAGATTCAGATGTCCTATGACCTAAAATTAATTTATCTTTAAAAATTACACCAGGAGTATTTGCAGCTAAAAGCATATTATCTACATTTTTTCCTAATCCTTTTTTTAGATCTACTAATCCTTTTTTCCCAAATGATTGAATTAATTTTCCATCTTTGGCATTAATAGCATACAACTTAGAAAAAGTAGCATATAAAATTCTATCCTCATTTTGATCTCTATAAATATTTAAACCTCTATTTACACCAGTACCATGATTTTTATAGTTTCCATTATAAGGATCGAAAATCCATTTTTTATTACCTGAAGAACCGTCTAAAGCAAATAATTTCATTGTTGGAGTAGTTCCGTAAACAACACCATCAACAATCAAAGGATTACATTGAATTTGAGATCTATTGTTTTTATCGTGATCATCTGATTTAAATTCCCAAACTTTTTGTAATTTATGAACATTTGATACATTAATTTGATCAAATGCTTTATAATGAGATACTGAATTATCACCTCTATAATATGCCCAATCATTATCACTAAAGTCTCTTGTTTTGGAACAAGAAAGTAGAAAAATTAAAAAAAAAACTATTCTCATCCTGTTATTTTTAATATTTCTCTTACTTGAGTATAGAAGTAAATCAAAATACTAAAAACAATGATTTTTTGAGAAATTACTTGAATAAAAAGTGATTGGTTATCCTTAAAAGGATTTGGTCCAAATTCCATAATAAGAATAAAAAAGAAAAGAATAATTGTAAAAAATAAATTTGAAAAAATCATTGTATTTGATGATTTAGAATTATAAACTATAGCTAAACTTTGAAAAATAGAATATAGCATTAAAGATCTAAACGCAATTTTTACAAAAAATACATGCAATTGAAATGTAACATTTTCTGCAGAAAACATTGCTACTAAAACAAAACATATCATAGAAACCATTACAAAAACAATTGATATTTTTATAAAAATTTTACTTCGTTTCTCATCTAAAAAAAATTTATAATATGACATATAAAATAAGGTATAAGATAAAGCCAAAATAAGCATTGATAAATTAAATAATAATGCTGAATAAAAATTATCCATACCATTTTGAGCTGTCCATTCACCTAGGTTGCTGAAAAAATTATAAAAAAATAAATATCCTTCAGTAGTTGAATCAATTATAGTTCCTCCAGGATAAAGAAACATTGCAATAAGATTGAGAATAAAAAAAAGAAAAATACCTACAAATGATTGTTTAATCATAATATAATTTATTCTAAAAATAATAAATCTATAGTTATATTAACATTTAAAATAAGGATAAAAACATGAAAGTTGCTGTTATTGGTGCTGGAATATGGGGTGCTTGCTCAGCATATCATTTAAAAAAAGAAGGTGCAGACGTTGAATTATATGATATGTGGGGTCCAGGAAATGCAAGATCAGGATCTGGTGGTGCTTCAAGAATTATCAGATTAACTTATGGAAATGATAAAATATATACCGAACTAACAAATAAATCATTTGCATTTTGGGAAGAACTATCAAATAAAAGTGAGAGAGAATTGTATAATGAAAATGGGATGTTATGGTTAGTTAGTCAAAATGATAGCAGTTATGTAACAAATTCCTCGAAACACATTAAAAATTGTGGTTATACACTAGAAGAAATAAGCATAGAAAAAGCAAAAAACATTTATCCTAACATTAATTTCGAAGACATAAATCAAGTTTTTTTTGAAAAAAAAGCAGGAACTCTTATGGCAAGCCGATGTTGTAAAAATGTTGTAAGAGAATATCAAAAAAATGGAGGAAAAATTAAAATTGGAGAAGTAAAAATTGATGAAAATAAACTAGGTACAAATAATGCAATTACACATAATGGAAAAAATATTGATGCTGATTATTACATTATTGCATGCGGACCTTGGAATAGAAAACTTTTACCAAATTTTTTAGACAAAACAACTTATATATCTCGTCAAGAAGTATATTATTTTTCTGTTCCAAATAATAATGCTGAAAAATACAATTTAAATCACATGCCTTGTTGGCTAGATCTTAATGCTGATAATCCTTCTTACTATGGAATTCCTTTTCATTTAAATAAAGGATTTAAAATAGCATACGATGAAAGAACTACTTTATTTGATCCTGATAAATCAGATCGTATTCCAATTCCTGAACTAGTTAAAAGAGTTAAAGAATATTGTTATAAAAGATTTCCAGGATTATCAGGATTACCAATTAGTGAAACAAGAGTTTGTCAGTATGAAAATAGTCTAGATGGAAACTTTATCATTAATAAACATAATAGCTTTAAAAAAATTATTGTACTTTCTGGTAGCTCAGGACATGGATTTAAAATGGGACCCGGAATAGGAGAATTAGTAACAAATATTATTTTGAATAATAAAAAAATTCCTTCATTTTTTGATAAATCTAGACTTGAAAATGAAAAACAATCATCTCAATATTATAATACTAAAATAAAATATCAAAAAACAAAAAGATTATTTAATTAAATGAAAAGGAATTCCTTAGATTTTAGATAATCTATAAATCCATATTATAGTGTGATTTAAAATATCTTTCCAGAGTAAATGAAAGAGCTTCTCCAAAATCATTCCAATTAGAATAATTATCTCTAACTCCTGGCTTTGGAGCCTCAATCTGTATAGAACTAATTTTTCCACCAGTTTCTACAGAACCATGAATATATGTGTTATATCCTCCACTAAAATATCTCATACCTTCTGGTCCCAAATCATTAATACTAGGGATACAAGCATAACCTAAGCTATCAAGTATACTGCCAAAACTATTTTGACCCCTTAAAACTTGAACAAAATTTTCTGACGAAATACTAGAAAGAGTTTTTATACTACTTTTATTTTCATAAATGGCATTATTTAATTCAAAATTAGACTTATCCAATTCATCCCCTGTCAATAAATATCCTAACCATATCCTTAAATCATAAAATCCATCAGGGTTTTTTCCATGTCCATGAATATCTAAAAATAATCCATACTCAAAATCTTGAATTATTTTATTTTTTGCAGATTCTATATAATAGTGATATTCTTCCCAAGCTCTTTTAGCAAATCTATTACTTTGTGTTGCTTCAACACTATCTCTATTAGCATCCATTTTTTTTCTATCTAAATTATTTATAATTACATATGGTCTATCTCCAAAATTTAAATTCAAAATATTCATAATAACTTTAGATAATTCTTTAGTATTTTCGTCATTTACCTTAGTCCCATAAATTCTGTCATTAATTTCATCAGGCATCATATTACCACCATGAGGAACAGACAAAATTATTGGTAGATTTCCAGGATAATATTCAACATATTGATTTCTTCCATAATAAACACTTCCATTTATATAAGGTTTATTATGACCTAAATCAAGAAATATCTCATTTTCAATTACTTCTTGACAACAATCTTCATCCTTACAAGAAACTAATAACAAAAAAGAAAATAAGAATAAAAAGGCGAATAATTTATTCATCAAAATAATTAGAAAGTCTATAATTCAAATTCTCTCTAATATTCAACCAGAAAAAATTATAATCAGCGGAATGAAAGCTTTCTTTTTCAAAAATTTTGATCCATGGAATAGCAATTTTTTTAACCTGTAGAGATCCTTTTTCCGATTCAACCACTATAGAATTTTCTTTTTTAATTTTTAAATTATTTATAGGCAACTTAAAAATATTATATTTAAAAAATTGAAAAAAACTAGGCATCAAAATACCTTTATGTTCTGTAATTAAATTAGGTTTATCATCTGAAGAAAAAGTAACAGGATTAGTTGCTATAACATCATCATATAATTCATTATTATATGGATTAAAATTGTTACCAAATGTATTCCATGACATAAAACAATTCATATCATCAGGGTTTTTACATGGAAAATAATCTTTAAAATTATTTTCAACAGGCATTCCAACTAAATATGAAAGTATTAGTTTTTCTCTCAGTTCTTTATTTGGTAAAATAACTTCTTTAAGTAATCTAATAGCATGAAGTGTTCCCTGACTATGTGCAGCTAAGATAATTTTTTTTTCTTGATTTTCTAATTCAACATATTTTAAAAATGCCCTTTTTAGATCACTATAGGCTAAATCATAAGATTCTTTTGCAAAAGAACGTAGTTTATTATTTTCATAACTAAACAATTTTAAAGAATTATAAAGTGATGAATAAAGCTCATCTTTATATGAACTAAAATTATTTTTTAATTTCGGATCAAAAGCAATTTTATTTAATAATTCATTAGAATTATGATACACTAAACCATCATAAAATAACTGTCTATATAATGGAGCATATACATTAGCTATACCAGAAAATACACTCGCTTGATTTTTTATAGCGAGTGCATTAACTCTTTTTATATGATCTAAATCTTCAGTATCTGAATTCCATAAATTACCATTATAACCTGAATAATATACTGTCGGATATATGTAAAATACATCTACCTTAGATTTAAAATCTGATGAAGAATTAATATAATTCTTGGGAAGTGGCACTTCTTTTTTAGAAGATGATACCCAATTTTTTTTGTATTTATAATCAGGAGATTTTGGATAACCACTATATGATATTAAATACTTCGTTGACGAACAACTAGAAATAATAAATATCGTTAGTAAAAAATAAAAATTTTTCATTGTAAATGATTAAATTGATTCAATATTTTATCTCAAAAATGAACACATTAAAAATAACATTTATAACATTATTTTTTGTACTTTCTAGTGGAAATATTATTTCGAAAGATAAATCCGATAAACCAAGAAAACTTTTCTTTCCAAATATTGATGGATACCAAACACTTATTTCAGATTTACACCAACACACAATTTTTTCTGATGGTTTAGTATGGCCAACTATTCGTGTGGATGAAGCAGTATACGATGGAGTAGATGTAATATCAATGACAGAGCATTTAGAGTATCAACCACATAGAGAAGATATTCCAAATAAAGATAGAAATAGAGCATACCACTTAACAAAAAGCTATGCTGATAATTTAAATAAAAGAAAAAAAGATGATGAAAAACTAGTAGTTATAAATGGTCAAGAAATTACAAAAAGCATGCCTCCAGGACATATAAATGCTGTTTTTATAAATGAAGCAAATAATTTATTACATAAAGATTCACTTACTGGAATCTTAGAGGCAAATAAACAAGGTGCATTTCTATTTTGGAATCATCCAGCATGGCCAGCTCAAAGAAGTGATGGAATTGCAAGATTAGATGATTATCATAAATATTTAATATCAAATAAATATTTACATGGAATTGAAGTAGTTAATGAACTATACTACTCAGAGGAAGCGCTTCAAATTGCACTTGATAATAATTTAACAATAATGGGAACTTCTGACATTCACGGACTAATAGATTGGAAATTCGAAATCCCTAAATATGGTCACAGACCTGTAACTTTAATATTTTCAAAATCCAAAAAATTAGAAGATATAAAAAATGCTCTTTTCAATGGAAGAACAGTTATTTATTACAATGATTTACTCATTGGTAAAAGTATAAATCTAAAACCACTCATTGAAAAAAGTCTAGAAATATTTATAGAGGAAAAAGTAAATCAAGGTTATTCTGAAGATGGAGAAAGCTCAATTGTTGATATTGAAATTAAAAATCATTCGAGTGCAGATATTATTTTAGAAAATCATTCTGATTATACATTTGAAAATAATGCTGATATATTTACAATAAAAGGATTAAACTCTATAATTCTTAAAACTAAAGTAGGTAAAAGAAAAATCGAAGATCATTTAAATTTTAAAGTTTTAAATGGAATAATAGCACCAAAAGAATATCTTAAGATAAAACTAGCAACAGGTATTTAAGTCATGAATCTTAATGTAAAAAATGAAACAGATACATTAGTATCTGTTGTATTAGGAATAGCAGATAATTTAGGCCCCAAACCAACAATAGAAAATTGTATTGATCCAAAAACAAAATTTCATATATTAAACAATACATACCCCAAAGAAGATGACTGCATAAAAGAAATTGAAAATTTTAAAAACGTATTAAAAAGACATAATATTAACGTTTTAAGACCAAATAATAACATCCAAAATCTAAATCAAATTTTTACAAGAGATATATCTTTTGTTGTTGAAAATAAATTTTTTATCCCTGAAATAATTAAAGAAAGAAATAATGAAAAAAATGGAATAAATTCAATAATTGATAACCTTAAAAATGATCAAAAAATAATTATACCAAAAAATATCAAAATTGAAGGAGGAGATATAATACTTAATAATGAATTCATTTTTATTGGATATACTGAAAATAATAAATATGTTAACTTAAAAGTATCTAGAACGAATAAAGAATCCCTTGAATACATACAAGATCAGTTTCCAGATAAAACAATAATTGGTATTAAATTGATAAAAAATGATAAAGACCCTAAAAATAATATATTACATCTTGATTGTACAATGCAACCAATTGGTAATAAAAAAATAATCATATATGAAAATGGTATTTATGATAAAAAAGATAGAGATATAATATATGAGATCTATGGAGAAAAGAATTTAGTAAAAATAAATCAAGAAGAAATGTATGAGGGATGTTCAAATATTTTTTCAATCAATAAAAAAACTATCGTTTCTGATACAACATTTACTAGGCTAAATGAAGAGCTTGAAAGACTAAATTTTTTAATTGAAAAAGTAAATTATAGAGAAATATCAAAATTTGGCGGATTATTAAGATGTAGTACTTTACCATTAGAAAGAAAGTTATAAACCCTACTATAATATCATTTAATTAATATAATTTAATATATTACAGGATACATTATAGGATACATAAATGAAAATTCAAATTTGGAGAAGAAAAAATAAAGAAAAAGAGAAATATAATTTATACATCAGATACAGACTAAGCCAGATAAAAGCAAAAGTTGAAAGTTTAAAATTGTGGGAGTGGATTTCACCTAAAAACATTAGCCAAAAAGATCATAATTTAAATGTCAAAAGAGCATATGAAGAAATTCTAAGGAGAAGAAAAGATGATCTTGAAAATAATAGAAGTAAAATAGATTTTAACAGCAAACAGCCTGATGAATTTGAATTTATTTTTAAAAAATATTCAAAAATTAAAAATTATAATGCTGTATTTAATTTTCTAAAAAAAATTGACTATAACATAGAAAGGAAAAAAATAAATTCAATCAACAAAACTTATTTGAATCAATTAAAATCTAAAATAGAAAATAAAATCAAAAATAATAATATAAAAGGAAGTACATCTGCAAAATATTGGAATAATTTTAAAAGTGTACTAATACATTTAAATGATAACGGCATTTGTGACTACCCAAGAGTTGGAGGAATTACGTATAAAAAAGAAAACTCTAAAATTTATACCTTTAATAGTGAAGAAATAAAAAAACTTAGAAAAACTACTCCAGAAAAATGGAAAGACTTAAAAAAAGCATTTTTCTTTTCATATAACACAGGACTAAAAATAGGTAAGATTGTAAAATTAAAATGGAAAAATCTATATAAAACAAATAATGATAAAAAAACAATACATTATTTTAAAATCAAAAATAATAATGAGACATTAACAAACTCATTACCAAAAAATATTAGAAAAATGATTGGAAAAAGAAAATCTAATAATGAATTGGTATTCACATTACCAGAAAAACAATCAAATAGATCAAAAATATTTAAACAGTGGATGAATAAATCAAATATCAATGACAAGAAAAAATTTAATGATGCAGTAAATAATTATGCAAAAAACTTGTATAATAAAACAAAAAATGTCTACAAAGTAGCTGCAGCATTAGGCCACAACTCTATCAACAAAACAAAAGAAATTTATAACTATATGGAAAATTATGATTTTCTAGAAAATGAAAATATTATAATAGAAAATTTAGAAGAAAATATAAATCAAACTAAAAGTAAATCTCTATTTAAAAAAGGTAACCTATTAAGTTATAGAATAAAAAAAAATCAGGATACATAATAGGATACATAATAAGAAAATATAGATTAAATTGATAATAAAGTCATAAATAATAATAGTAAAATAATAAAAATGAACTTTTCACAAATCACATCAAGTTTAATAATGGTTAAACCTAAACACTTTAACTATAACAAAGAGACAGCAAATAATAACCATTTTCAAAAAGAAGAAAAAATCTTAAATAAAAATGAGATTCAACTAAAAGCAATTGAAGAATTTGAAAAAATGGTTGAAATAATTAGAAAAGAAAAAATTGAAATTCATGTGTTTAATGATAGAGATAATATAAAGACAACAGATAGTATTTTTCCAAATAATTGGATAACTCTACACGAAGATGGAACGGTCATAATATATCCGATGTTCTCAAAAAATAGAAGAAAAGAAAAAAGAAAAGATTTAACAGAAAAATTGAAAAATAAAGGATATAATATTAGCAAAATTATTGACTTATCAAGTTATGAAAAGAAAAAACAATATCTTGAAGGTACTGGAAGCATGATACTTGATAGAAAGAACAAAATATGTTATGCCGCGTTATCTAAAAGAACAAATGAAATTGTCTTAAATCAACTCTGTAAACTTATAAATTACAAACTTTTAAAATTTAAAGCTTACCAATCTTATAAAAATAAAAGAAAATTAATATATCACACAAATGTTATGATGTGCTTAGCTGATGAATATGCAATAATATGCTTAGAAAGTATTGATGATGAAAATGAAAAAAAATTACTAATTAAAAGTCTAAATAATACCAAAAAACAAATAATTGAAATTTCCGAAGAGCAATGCAAAAGTTTTGTGGGAAATATGCTTCAAGTAAAAAATAAAAAAAATGACAAATACTTAATTATGAGTGAAACAGCTCATAAAAGTCTCAATTTATCTCAAAAAAAATCACTTAAAAAATACAATAAATTATTATACAGTAACATAAAATTAATAGAAAAAATAGGAGGGGGTGGAGCAAGATGTATGATTGCAGAAAACTTTTTACAAAAAGAATAAAAGATGTAAATTGTAAAAAAAAATAAATGAGAAAAAAAGCAATTCTAACAAAAAAAGCTCCTTTACCAATTGGGCCATACAATCAAGCAATACAATTTGATAGTTTACTATTTATTTCTGGTCAAATACCACTTAATCCAAAAAACGGAAAATTAATTTCATCAGGAATAAAAGGAGAAACAAATAAAGTCATGACTAATATCCAATATATTCTCGAAGAAGCAAAAATGAATTTTAATAATGTTGTAAAGACTACAATCTTCCTAAAAGACATGAATGACTTTGTTGAAGTGAATACTGAATATGCAAAGTTTTTTGAAAATTGTATTCCACCAGCTAGAGAAACTGTACAAGTATCACAATTACCAAAAAATGTAAATATTGAAATTTCTTGTATAGCAATTAAAGACTAAATGTCAGATAATATTAGACTAAGGTTTGCACCAAGCCCAACAGGACCTCTACATATAGGAGGCCTAAGAACCGCATTATATAATTACTTGATCTCAAAAAAATCAAAAGGAAAATTTATACTTAGAATTGAAGATACAGACCTAAAAAGATATAATAAAAAGGCAGAAAAACACATTTTAGATTCGCTTAAATGGTGCGGAATATCACCTGATGAAAGTCCAGAAAAACCTGGAAATTATGGCCCATACAGACAATCTGAAAGAAAAAACATATACAAAAAATTTATTGACATACTCATAAAATCAGGAAACGCTTATTTTGCTTTTGATAAAAAAGAAAAATTAGAAGAAAAGAGAAAAAAGTGTGAAAAAAATGGAGAAACATTTATTTATAATTGGCACAATAGATTAAAATTTAACAATTCTTTATCTATCAAAAATGAAAAAACTAAAAAACTAACTCAGAATAATAATTATGTTGTCAGATTTAAAACAGTTCATTCTGGTAAGAGTAAAAATATGATAACAATTAATGATGAAATAAGAGGAAAAATACAAGTTGATCTAAATAATTTAGATGACAAAATAATATGTAAAAGTGATGGAATGCCAACGTATCATCTAGCTAATGTAGTAGATGATTACCTAATGAAAATTACTCACGTAATAAGAGGTGAAGAATGGTTGCCTTCATTAGCATTACACTGGCAACTATATAATGCTTTTGAATGGGAAAAACCAAAATTTGCTCATCTCCCATTAATACTCAAACCTACAGGAACTGGAAAATTAAGTAAGAGAGATGGAGAAAAATACGGATTTCCAGTTTACCCTATAAAATGGAAAGATGAGTCAAAAAAATCTGAAATTAAAGGATTTAAAGAATTAGGATATGAATCAAAAGCATTAATAAATTTTATATGTTTTATAGGTTGGAATCCAGGAAATGAAAATGAAATTTTATCTCTAAATGAATTAATAGAAAATTTTTCAATAAATAGAATAATTAAATCTGGCGCTAAATATGATATAGAAAAAGCAAAATGGTTTAACCAATCATATGTAAGAAAATTACCTAATAAAACTTTTAAAATTATTCTAGAAAATAATATTAATATTTCCCAGCTAAACAGCGAAAGAATTAATAAAATAATTGAACTTTTGAAAGAAAGATTAACCTTTAAAAACGATATATTAATTGAATCAAATAATATTTTAGAAGAACCCAAAAATTTAGATGAAAATTTTATTAATAAAGAATGGTCAAAAGATTTAAATAATGTAATAATAGAATTAAATAGATATATTAAAGAAAATCATCTTATAAAGCCTGGAAAAATAAAAGATTATTATTTAAATCAGTTAAAAAATAATAATATAAAAATTGGAATAGGTATGCAAGCATTAAGATTATGCATAATAGGAAAAATTAGTGGTCCAGATCTATTTATAATAATTGAAATATTAGGAAATTCTAAAATAAATAAGAGAATATCAAAAACACTAAACAAGATCAATGATTAAAATTGGTATAATTAAAGAAAATAAAATTCCAACTGATAATAGAACTCCTCTAACGCCAAAACAGGCTGAAAAAATTAAAAATAATGGAATGGACATAGTTTGTCAAACTAGCGATATAAGATGCTTTTCTGATATAGAATACAAAAAATATAATATCAAAATTGTTGATAATCTAGATGATCGCGATATCATTTTTGGAATTAAAGAAGTTCCAATAAAAAATTTGATAAAAAATAAAACTTATTTTTTCTTTTCACACACTATTAAAAAACAACCTCAAAATGAGAAATTGCTTAAAGAAGGCATTAAAAAAAAGATAAAACTTATAGATTATGAATGTCTAATAGAAAATAATTTACGAATTATTGCTTTTGGAAAATATGCTGGTATCGCTGGATCATATAATTCATTACTTGCATATGGAATAAAAACAAAAAAATTTTATTTAAAAAGTCTATCTAAATTCAAAGCTTATAAAAATTTAAAAAATAAAATTAAAAATATTAAAATAAATGAAGCTTTTAAAATTTTAATTATAGGTAATGGTAAAGTAGCAAATGGAGCAACAGAACTGCTCAATTTATTAAAAATAAAAAAAATAAATACATCAAATTATATTAATAAGGAATATTCATACCCTGTATATTGTCAACTTGAAGTCACGGATTATATGAAAAAATCCGATGATACTAGCTTTGTTGAGAACGAATATTTTAATAATCCAAAACTATTTAAGTCAAATTTTTATATATATAGTAATGCAACAGATATTTTAATTAATGCAGCTTACTGGGATCCTAAATCACCAAAATTATTTGAAGAAGACTTTATAATGAATAAAAATTTTAAAACTAAAGTTATTGGAGATATAAGTTGTGATATAAATGGAGCCATACCATGCACAAAAAAGGCTTCTACAATAAAAGACCCATTTTATGATTACAATTCAAAAACAAAAAATATAGAAAAAGCTTTTAACAACAAAAGTAATATCACCATTATGGCTGTTGATAACTTACCATCCGAACTCCCAAAAGATTCCTCCAAATTTTTTGGAGAAATTCTTATCAAAAAAATAATCCCTCTAATTTCATCTGCAAAAAGATCAAGTATTATTGAGAATGCTACAATAATAAAAAATGGCCAGTTAACTCCTAAATATGATTATTTAGCGGACTATATTAAATAATTATTTAATTCCTGAATTTAATAATTTATAAAATTCATTCCTTTTATTATAAACATTAAAATCACCACCATACATTTCAGTAATTGTAGAACAAGAATCATCTTTTATTCCTCTAGAAGTAACACATAAATGCTTTGCATCAATTACCACCATCACATTTTCAGTATCTAAAACAGCAATAAGTTCATTATAAATTTGAGTAGTTAGTCTCTCTTGAACTTGAGGCCTATCAGAATAATATTTTACTATTCTATTTAATTTTGACAATCCAATTACTTTTCCACTTGAAATATAAGCTATATGAGCTATTCCAATAATAGGTAAAAAATGGTGTTCACAAGTTGTATTAAGATTAATATTTTTTTCGATAAGCATCTTATTATAATTATACTTATTTTCAAACAATGAAATTTTAGGTTTATTCCTTGGATCTAAACCACCAAATATTTCATTAACATACATTTTTGCAACTCTATATGCTGTTCCTTTTAAACTATCATCATTTAAATCCAATCCCAACTCAGCCAAAATAATCCTAAAATGATTTTCTATTGTTTTTATTTTTTCAAAATTAGATTTATCAAAAGCATTCTCCTTTAGTGGTGTTTCTATTGAAAAATGTTCATGATTATCTCCTATCAATTCAATTTGTTTTATTTCCATATTTATTAAATTAGATTTAATTCAATTATACTTAATTAAGTATATAAAAGTTTCACTAATACAACAATAATTAATTATTATTTTTCCATGTATCTCTTAAAGTAGTCGTTCTATTAAAAACCATATTATTATTATCACAATTATCTAGTTTAAAATATCCTTTTCTTTGAAATTGAAAATAATCATCATTTGAAGCTTTTTTTATAGATGGTTCAGCATAAACATTATCTAAAATTAATAATGACTTAGGATTAATATGAGACTTAAAATCCACTGATTGATCTCCATCTGGTAATTCTTTTGTAAAAAGTCTATCATAAACTCTAACATTTATATTAACTGCTTTTCTTTTAGAAACCCAATGGATTGTTCCTTTTACTTTTCTTTTACTTTCAGGACTACCAGATTTACTCCTAGATAAGGGATCATAAGTACAACAAATTCTTTTTATTCGACCAGAACTGTCTTTTTCTACTGAATTAGCTTTAATAATATAAGCATTTTTTAATCTTACTTCTTTTCCTATTGAAAGTCTAAAATATTTTCTATTTGCTTCTTCTTTAAAATCATCCCTTTCTATATAAAGATATTTAGAAAAAGGAACCTTTCTAAAACCATAACTTTCATCTTCAGGATTATTTTCAGCTTCTAAAATTTCTTCATTCCCATCAGGATAATTATCAATAATTAACTCAACAGGGTCTAAAACTACCATAACTCTTTTTGATATTTTATTTAATGTTTCCCTTGCACAATAATCAAGCAAAGCATAATCAATTATATTTTCTCTTTTAGCTACACCTACTTTATCACAAAAATTAATAATTGATATAGGAGGAATACCTCTTCGTCTTAATCCAGATATTGTTGGCATTCTTGGGTCGTCCCACCCAGAAACAAGATTTAACTCTACTAATTCAGCTAATTTTCTTTTACTCATTACTGTATAAGAAAGGTTTAATCGAGCAAATTCTCTTTGTTTAGGAATAATAGAATTATCGTCATTAGGTATTTTATTTAAAAACCAATCATATAATTCACGATGTACTTCAAATTCTAAAGTACAAAAAGAATGAGATATTGATTCAATAAAATCAGACTGACCATGAGTCCAATCATAAGTAGGATAAATTTTCCACTTATTTCCAGTTCTATGATGAGATGCATTAATAATTCTATACATCACAGGATCTCTCATATGCATATTATGAGAACTCATATTAATTTTTGCTCTTAATACACAATCTCCAGGCTTAAAATCTCCTCTTTTCATTTTCTCAAAAAGACTCAAATTTTCATCAACACTTCTATTTCTAAATGGACTTTCCTTACCTGAAGAAGCAGGAGAACCCCTTTGAAGAGAAATTTTTTCTTGACTTTGATCATCTACGTACGCATCATTATTTTTTATTAAAAAAATAGCCCACTCATATAATTGATTAAAATAATCTGATGCATAACACTCCGAAGTATAATTGAAACCTAACCATTTAATATCTTTTTTAATTGATTCAATAAATTCAATGTCTTCTTTTTGAGGATTAGTATCATCAAATCTTAAATTAACTGAAGCACCAAATTTAATGCCCAACCCAAAATTTATACTAATTGATTTTGCGTGACCTATATGTAAAAATCCATTAGGTTCTGGAGGAAATCTGAATTTTAAACTTTCTTTTTTTAAATTATTATCTAGATCAGATCTAATAATATCACTTAAAAAATTATCGTTCTGATTTAAAAATGTAGATTTTATAATTGAATCATTCATTAATAATCAATTATAAACTTGCATTATCTTTTTCAACCTTTTGAGCCAAATCTGTTTTAAATTTTTTAACAGCATTTGAAATTTCTTGATTTGAAATTCCAATCATCTGAGCAGCCAATATTCCTGCATTTTTTGCTCCATTTATAGCAACTGTTGCAACAGGAATTCCACTAGGCATTTGAACAGTAGACAATAAAGAATCCCAACCATCAATAGAATTTGAACTTTTGATAGGAACTCCGATTACCGGTAAAGTTGTTAAAGATGCCATTACACCAGCTAGATGGGCAGCTCCTCCAGCTCCCGCAATAATTACCTTAGTACCATTATCAATTGCAGATTCTGAAAATTCAGCAGCTCTTTTTGGTGTTCTATGAGCAGACATAATTGAAACATCATTTTCAATACCGAAATAATCTAATATTTTAGATGCTTCTTGCATAACTGGTAAATCTGATTTACTTCCCATTACTATTGATACTTTTGCCATAAAATTTATTTTGAAATTATTAAAAAGGTAAAACTAAACAATAAGTTTAATTTTTTATATAATTCTTTACATCATCAAAGGAAATATTTCCTTCATAAAAAGCCTTTCCAAAAATTGCATTTTGAATTCCTAACTCTTTTAATTTATATATATCATTTAAATTTCTTATTCCTCCTCCAACTGTTAAATTAAGATTAGGAAATTTTTTAATAATTTTTTTATACATTCCAATAGGAGGACCCTTTAATGAACCATCTCTAGTAACGTCAGTAACTTTAATATATAAAAGTCCATTTGATTGAAAATAAGATATATGATCAAAAATATTAATTTTAGTTTTCTGTTTCCAACCATTAATCTTTAGACAACCATTAATTGTATCAGCTGCAAGAACAATTTTTTTATTTCCCCAAGTCATTAGGCAATTTATAAATTGATGTTTATCATATACAGGAAGTGTACCAAGTGTTACCTTACTTGCACCAGAAACAAAAGCTCCCCCTATTTGCTCCATAGTTCTTAATCCACCTGAATAATTTATTTTCAATTTTGAAAATTGACTCAATATTTCTAACAATATAAAATTATTCTTTTCTAAAAATTTTGCTGAACCTAAATCAACAAGATAAACTTCTTTGATACCAACATCTTCAAATTTTTTTAACAAATCGACAGGACTATCATCATAAATTTTTAAGGTTCTAAAATCTCCAGATTTAACCCTAACAGTTTTGTTGTTCTTAATATATATCGATGCAATTATATTCATATGCTCTAATAAATAATTAAAATAAAAATGTAAAACAAATAAATTAGTCTAAAACCATCAACTTAAATCCATGACCATGAATTGTTTTTATTTGAACTTTTTCATTATGACTAAGATATTTTCTCAATTTAGCAATGTAGACATCCATACTTCTTGCATTATAATAAGAATCATCACCCCAAATTTTTATTAAAGCATGATTTCTATCTACTTTTTCATTCAAATTAATACAAAATAATTTTAATAATTCATTTTCCTTAGTTGTTAAATTAATTTTGGTGGTTTCAACAATTAATAAATTTTGCTTATGAAAAAAAGTAAAACTAGCAAACTTAAATTCGTCCTCTAATTCTATAACTTCTTTCTTTGGTAATCTTTTTTGAATAGCCTTAATTCTAACTAAAAGTTCGTCAATGCTAAATGGTTTGGTTAGATAATCATCAGCTCCAATTTTAAATGCTTTTAAAACATTTTCTTTTTGAGATTTTGCCGTTAAAAATATTATAGGAATTTTATCATCTATTTTTCTTATATCTTGAGCAAGAGAAAACCCATCTTTTTTAGGCATCATAATATCTAGGACAACAAAATCATATTGTTGATTTAAAAATTTTTTTAAACCAATCTCACCATTTTCAGCAATATCTGTATCAAACCCCTTCATTGATAGATATTCTAGCAATACTTTACCAAGATTTGGATCATCTTCAACTATTAGTATTTTATTATTTTCCATTATCAATTTTAAATTTAATTAAAAACACAGAACCCTTGTTCTTATTACTAGTTACCTGAATTGATGCGTCATGTTTTTCAAGCATATTTTTAACATAAGATAATCCTAAACCAAAACCCTTTACATTATGAACATTGCCCTGTGGTTCTCTAAAAAATTTTTCAAAAATCTTGTTAAGATTTTCTTTTTTTATACCAATTCCTTTATCAGCAATTTCAACAAATAAACTATCATTCTTATTATATGTTTTTACTAATATATCTGGATTTTTAACACTATACTTATTTGAATTATCCAATAAATTATTAATAATATTTAAAAGATGGACTCTGTTTCCATTTATATAAGAATTTCTAGCATCTAGCTTCTGAATTATAATTCCTTTTCTTTTTTCTATTTTAAATTTTATAATATCAACAGCTTTAGATAATATCAAATGAATATCGAGCCTTTTAAAATCTAATTTTAAATTACCTTTCTCTAAAGTTGCAATTTGCAAAACCCTTTCAACTTGACTACTCAATCTTTTATTTTCATCATCAATAATTCCTATGTATTTGTCTTTAATTTTAGATGATCTATTTAAGTCAACATCCATAAGAGCTTCGCAAGCAAGAGATATAGTTGAAATTGGAGTTTTAAGTTCATGTGTCATATTATCTATAAACTCATTTTTAATATCTGATAATTTTTTTTGTTCAAAAACCTTAAGAACGACATAATAAAAACAAATGATAACTATAATTATAAATATTAAAGAGAAAAATAAATTCATCTGAGATCCCTTCATCAAAAAAGTATCTTTATTAGGGAAATAAAGTCTAAGCTCTAAATCTGATTCTATTAAATCATTTTCAAACAAATTAATTTTATATATAGAGTTAAATATTTTAATATTTTCAGAATTTGACAATACTATTTCTTTTGATATAGTATTGACAACTATAAATTCAAAATTTGTATTTATATTTCTTATTGATAGAGCTTTAGATATCATATTTTGTATGACAGAAACATCAAGATCTGATGATATAGACTTATCATTACTTAGTAATTTATTTAATACAATTTGAATCATTTCAGACTTATCTAAGACCTTATCTATCTCTTTCTGCAAAGTAGAATCAATTTTAAAATCATCCATATTCTCAACTAAAACAGAAGCATTAATATCTGAAGTGCGATTATCATTATCGAAATTACTACCAGATTCAATATCAAATTGCAAAGAATTAGATTTAAGCCCTTTATCAAGGTTATTTTTATCAATAGTTTTTTTACTGAACGTATTTTCAATTGTCTCAATCTGACCACTTTCAGTACTTCTATTTATTTTAAACTGTGCCTGCAAATTATCTTTAGTAAGATTTATTATTTCTTTTTCTTCAAGTCTTCTATTAACGTTAAAGAGAGCATCTTGAACATTTTTATTAAACCTGTCCTCATTCAATTCATTAATATCTAAAATCCAATTAAACTGGAAATAAAGAATAGCTAGTAATGAGGTTACTAGCAAAACAATGATTGAAATAAATTTACCTTTTGACATTATAACACAAATTTAAAGAAAGTATCTATTTCAATAGAATTTAACGTCTATTAGTAATTTTTATTTAATTAATTTTAAATTATGGGTTATTAGCTCAGTTGGTTCAGAGCACTGCCTTGACAGGGCAGGGGTCACTGGTTCGAATCCAGTATAACCCACTATTTTTAAAAAAAATTATGGAAGATATATTGCTAGTTAGAACCTTTACAATTATTGGTGGGATGTTAGTTATAACAACCATCTTTTCTAAGATAAACAAAGCATACGAAACTTCTGCTGAAGCGTGGATTACAATAATTGGAGGATTTCTATTTTTTTTTCTTACTTATATTTATGCTAACCAATATCCAATTAATCTTATTTATGCAGGCATATTTTCAGCCTTTCTAGGCTGGGACTTAGGGCCTGGAATAGCATTTCTGGGAGAAAAGATTAAGTTTAGACAGTATCTAAAAAAAATAGGAGTCAACAGTAAATTTATATATGAAAAAAGCACAAAAAAAACGCATGAATCCCTAGCTGATAAATATTTTCGAAAACAAAAAGATTTTACCAAAAAACTGGTCTTTTATTATGAAAAAGATAGTTCAATAACATTCGCTGCAGATTCAAAGGAAATGCTTGAAATCCACAAACAGTTTAAAAAAAAGGTCACTCAAAAAGACATTGACTCGTACAGTGAGAAATGGCAAAACATCGTATTTCAGGCACTGATAGCTACTACTCTCTCCGTTTTTTTAACGTTATTAGTAGTCTACATCACCGATTACGATTTTGGCTTTCTTGGAATATTTTTATTTATATCGTTATTTTCAGTAATAATTATTGAACTATTAAATGATTTTATATTTAAATCAACTTCATTTAGGAAAATAACCGCCTGTGTTGGAATTATAATTTTTACTCTTTATTTGGTATATGATTTTAACAGACTAGAAAAAGCAGTAGCTCAAGGAGATGAGTCCTGGGGAACAGCTGTAAAAATAGCTATGGCGCTCTATTTAGATATAATAAATTTATTTGCGTATATTTTAGAACTTTTAAGTGGTTAAAAAAATTTATAAACCCTTACTATAAAGCACGGGGTTAATTGGAGATGCTATTATTTCCCCTATTTTCACATTTGGACACCAGGTCTTCCAATCATTTTTTTGACCATCATTTTCTGGAGATTTTAATCTCATTTCATGATCAATAAAAATTACTGTCATTACCTTTCTCATCTTATTCGTTTTATTTGGACCAGCCCTATGAAAAACCCATCCTGAATGAAAACTAACTTCTCCTATATCAAAAGGCTCTATAACATGATCAAAATCTTTAATTCTCAATTTTTTATCCATAATTTCTTCACTATCATCACTTATAGAGAGATCTCTTCCCTTCTTAATTATATGACTTCTGGAACTAAATTCAAGAGGCCCCATTGATAATGGAGTCTTTTGCAAAGGAATCCATACGGTTATGGTTTTATTAGATTCTACAGGCCAATAATATTGGTCAGCATGCCAAGGTGTTATACCGCCACCGGCTTCCTTAAAAAGAGCTTGATCATGGTATAACCTTACGCCTGTTACCCCCATCAAATCTGAAGCTATTTTAGCAAGTCTTTTACTGAACACAAAATCTCTTACGTCTTTATTATGTTGCCACAAATTAAATAATTGCAAAAACGCCTTCCCATACGTGTCTCTATCTTCCAACGGGACTTGAATAGTATCCATCGATTCTACGGTTTTAGAAATGACTTCATTATAATGATTAATTGTTGCTTTATCAAACACATTTTTTAGTTTAATAAAGTTGTTTTTTCTAAAGAATTTTATTTGTTTTTCAGAAAGCAAATATGGATCATCTAACCTAACCATTTGAATTAATTATCCATTACATTCTCCATTGGTAAAGCTTGTAACTCCAGCACTCTGAGCATAACAAGAGTTAGGGTAAGTTTTGTCATCACAACCACAAACCGGATCATATATTTCAATACAGACTGCATTCAAATCAATTTTTGATTCATCAATACAGCTATCAACATTATCATCATCGCTGTTACAGCCAAAGGATAAAAAAAGTACTATTACATAAATAACTTTCATTCTACTTTAATTTAATAAACTGTTTCCTGTCATTTCAACAGGTTTTTCAATATTCATCAACTCTAAAACTGTTGGAGCTATATCTCCTAACTTACCATCTTTCAAACCATTTTTAATATTGTTCGATATCAAAATTAGAGGTACTAGGTTGGTTGTGTGATAAGTATGAGGGCTTCCATCTTCATTAATCATTACCTCAGCATTACCATGATCTGCTGTAACTAATATTTGATAATTATTTTTTAATGCTTTTAAAACTATTTTTTTTAATTCCATATCTACTTTTTCACAAGCTTGTACAGTAGCTTTAAAATCTCCAGTATGACCAACCATATCAGGATTGGCAAAATTTAGACAAGCAAAATCAAAAGATTTATTATTTATTTCTGAAATAAATTTATCACTTAAATCTTCTGCACTCATTTGAGGTTTTAAATCATAAGTAGGAACACTAGGAGAATTACACAAAATTCTAGATTCATTCTTAAAAAGAATTTCTCTTCCACCAGAAAAGAAAAAAGTTACGTGAGCATATTTTTCTGTTTCAGCAATTCTAAGTTGTGACTTATTATACTTTTCAAGGACTTCACCTAAAGTATTTTTTAGATTATCCTTACGAAATAACACCTTAGCATTTTCAAGTTTATCATCATAATTTGTCATAGTTAAATAATCAATAGTTTTTTTCTCCATTGAATAATCCAACAAATCATCTTGACTCAAAACATACGAAAGTTGTCTCATCCTATCTGATCTATAGTTAAAAGCAAATACCATATCACCATTTTCAATTTTTCCTAGACAATTATTATTTTCGTCAACACAAACAAGAGGCTTTATAAATTCATCTGTAATAGAATTATCATAAGATTTTTTTATAGATTCAATCAAATTTGTTGAAGATTCTCCCATTCCATTAACTATAGCATCATAAGCTAACTTTATTCTTTCCCACCTATTATCTCTGTCCATAGAGTAATACCTCCCTGAAACAGTCGCTATTTTAATATTTGTATTTTTTATATAACCCTGTAATTTTTGAATTTCACTTACCCCCTTATTAGGACTCGCATCCCTACCATCTGTAAAAACATGAAGAAATATATTTTTTAATTTTTTATCTTTCAAATAATCTAATATATAATACAAGTGTTTTGAATGAGAATGAACACCACCATCTGACAAAAGACCTATCAAATGAAAATTATTACCTTTTTGAATTGCAGAATCAACAGCTTTTACAAATGTTTTATTATTTTTTATGCCCTTATCTTTTAAAGACTTATTTAATTTTATTAAATCCTGATTAACAATTCTACCCGCTCCTATGTTCATATGCCCTACTTCTGAATTACCCATTTGATTTTTAGGAAGACCTACCTCAACACCTGATGCTATTAAAGTAGAATTGGGGTATTTTTTAATCATATCATCATAGAATGGTGTATTTGCTGAATGAATAGCTGAAACACTAGGATTGTTACCTAATCCCCAGCCATCCATTATTAATAATATAACTTTATTATTCATTTGGGCAAAAATAATTATAGAGAACTAGGTTTTTATATTATTTATTAAAAGATTTAAATATATGATTAAACTGGCTTACCTATTTACTTCTTTTTTATTTATAATAAGCACCACTTCTTTAGAGGATATAATTAATGCATTGTCCATTCAAAATTCAGAAGAAATAATAAATCAACTTGATAAAAATGGCGATATAATAATAAACGATAAAAAAATTTCAGGAAGTAAATCTGAAGTAATTAGAAGTTTAGATCAATTTTTTGACAAAAATAATTTTAACGAATTAAAAATTATCCATTCTGGCAATTCAGAAAATAATATAATTTACTTACTTGGTGAGTACATTTCTAATGACGACCTTTACAAGGTTTTAGCATTAATTAAAAAAAAAAGTAATAATCATACAATTCAAAAATTAACTATTAGTAAAAAAGAATGATTGTAAGGACAAAAAAATTTCAAGTAAACAAAGGTGTCTATATAAAAAAAGGATTCTTAAATCTTTTAATAGAGCAATGGTGGATTAGTTTAATTTATCTAGCAATCTGTTCGATACATTATCTTTGGATTCCTTCAATTTGGTGGATAATAGGTGCCTCAATAGGACTTGTTTTATATCTATTGTTTTGGCTAATTCAATTTATTGGTCTAACACAATTAGAACAAGGGAAATACATGTTTGAAAGATTATCATATGAAATTTCAAGCAATCAGATATTAATGAAAATTAACACAAAACAAGGTATGCCCATAAAATGGGATACAGTTAAAAAAGTTAAAATTCAAAAAGATGGATTTCTTTTTAAATTAAACAAAGTTCAATTAATACTTTTTCCTTTTAAAGTATTTAATTCTGACAACGAAATCAGATTTGTCAAAAGCATACTGAATAGAAAAGGATATGTCTCCTACTGAAGATAATTTTCAAAAATCAGCTCTAAATAAAATAATAAATTATTGTAATTATAGAGATCGTTCCACTAAAGAAATAAAAATAAAATTATTGGATCTAAATTATTCAATTGAAATAATTGATTCTGCAATATCACAAGCTACAGAATTAGGAATCGTTGATAATTTTAGATTTTCAAAATTTTTTTCAAGAGGAAAAAATCAAAAAAATCGTTGGGGCAAAATAAAAATAGCATATGAATTAAAAAATAAAGGATTAAATAACAAAGAAATTACGTTTGGTCTTGAAAGTATAGAAGAGAAAACATACTATAAAATCTTAATGAAATCTATTGAAGTCTATAAAAGAAAATCAAAAATTTTTGAAAAAAACAAGCTAATAAAACACCTAATTAATAAAGGATATGAGACAGCACTTGTTATTAGTACAATAAAAAAATTGAATTGCTAACTATTTTAACTTCAAATTTTTAATAAAAAGAGCAAAAGATCTGATTATTAAAATTAATATTATAATTATCAGAGAATCATTAAATTCTTGTGGTAATAGATCCCATAATATTAATAAAACAATTAATGATGAAGAATAATAGAGCATATAATAATGTAGTGCTTTTTTAAATCTTGTAGAATTTATAATAAATGGAATTATAAAATTTAAAGGTGTTGCCCAAATAATATTATAATTATTCGAAGAAAGATGATCTGTAAAAAACCATAAATAGAGAATTAAAAATCCTACTAACCCCGTAATAGTAAAGAGTAATAAATCAAAAAATTTATACCTTAACTCATATTTAAATTCTCTAAACGTAATAATTAATGTAATGATTAATAAAAATAAAAAAACATTTAATGGAGAAAATAAATTTCTAGTACTCTGTACATTATTACTATCTATTTCAATTGTATTTAAAACCAATTCATTTCCATCAGGAAATTTTGCTTCAGCAAACGAATTAAATAAAAAATCGGGTAAAAACATTGACGAATAATTATCTGACTTAATATCAATTTCTGAACCTAAACATATGTCTATACCCAAATCTCCCCACATTTGTTCATCTAAATATAAATCCATCAAATTTCTAATAGATAAATCTGAAGATTCTTTGTTGTAAATTATGTTTTGTCCCAATATATTTTCTAAAATATCTCGAATTTTAGTAGCACAATTATTATACACATAATTGTACAAATAATATTTATTTTCATTTTTTATATTATTTTCTAAATAATGATAAAGATTATTTTTTTGAGAATTTGAAAGATTTAAAACCTGTTCTTTAATGAATCTATTTTCACTTATGTAATACCTTTCTACAGAACCATAATCAGATTTGCCAACCATATATAGCAATTTTCCATTTAAAAAATTTATATAAAAATTTGGCTGATCAAAATCAAATAAACCGTAATTATAAAAACTATTAACCCCTAAACTATCATCTCTATGCCTTATTCCACTATGACCAAATGCACTATATAATTCTTTTTGCATGGGTCCAATTGTAATAACAGAAAATTGAGAATTGGATGATACATTTTTTTGAGAATAAGCAAAACATACATCTTGACATAAAATGCATAAAAAAATAAAACATAAAATAACTTTATTTTCCATCTATTATTAAAACAATTTCTCCTTTAATGATTCTAGTTTCAAAACTAATAAACAATTCTTCAAGAGTTCCCCTTTTATTTTCTTGATATATTTTTGTTAATTCTCGAGATACTGATGCCTTTCTATCTTTACCAAAAAATATAATTAATTCTTTTAAAGTCTTTAGAATTCTTTTTGGTGATTCATAAATAATTATGGTTCTTTTTTCATTACTTAATAATTCTAATCTTTTTTTTCTTCCTTTTTTGGTCGGTAAAAATCCTTCAAAAATAAATCTATCCGATGAAATTCCTGAATTTACAAGAGCAGGAACAAAAGCAGTTGCTCCAGGAAGACAATCAATTTCTATATTATTTTTTATAGCTTCTCTAATAATTAGAAATCCGGGATCTGATATTGATGGAGTACCTGCGTCTGATATTAAAGATATAATTTTTCCAGATAAAACTTCATCAATGTATTTTTTTACAACTTTATGTTCATTAAAAGAATGATAAGAAAATAAAGACTTTTTTATATTATACCTATCCAATAATTTTCTAGATACCCTTGTATCTTCACATAATATATAATCGGAATTTTTTAATGTTTTAATTGATCTGTAAGTAATATCTTCTAAATTTCCTATAGGAGTTGGAATAACAAATAACACAAACTTATCTTTCATAGTAACTCATCAATGGCTTTTGCTAAATCATAATCTTTTTTAGACACCTTATTCCCAATATCATGAGTTGATAATTTAATTGTTACCTTGTTATAAACATTAATAATTTCAGGGTGATGATCTAATTTTTCAGAAATTAAAGCAACCTTAGATAAAAATGAAAAAGCAGAAATAAAATCTTTAAAAGAGAAATGTTTAACTAATTTATTGTTTTCTTCTATCCACATATTATAAAGAAATTATGCTATTAATTTTAGCTGCCTCATCATAAATATAAACTATTTCATCAGCATTCTTCATAATTGAGGATAAGGTAATAGAGACATATTTACCTTTTTTAGAAATTTTAATGTTTTTTTTTGCTTTAGGAAGAAGACTAATCACATCTTCTTTAAAATCATTTTTAACTATAAATTTAAATGAATATTCACAAGGAAAATTATACTCCTGATCAAGAGTATTTTTAAAACTTTTAATGTTATTCATTTTTTAAAAGAATTTATACCTATAATCTTCAATAGAAGAAAACTCTTTTATAACATTATCAATTCGAAAGGGAGTTGACAATTGATTAGCTTGTCGTAGAGAACTAGAATATTCTGAATAATTTTCAATTGAATCTGCAATAATAAAACTATTTAACCCCATTACAACAATCCCCTCATCATTCATAAATGGTTTAGTTAATTCTCCCTCTTCCATTGAAAATGCTATTCCTATAGCTTCAGGAGAATACCCAACATTAGATAAAGAATTCGTTGTAAAATCTACAGTATTCATATTATAAATTTTTCCTTTATTATTTAATTGTGTCAAATCAAATAAAGATTTATAATCTGACAACTTATTTGAAACGTATTCGAATTTCTTATTATTTAATATTTTTTTGGTTATAGAATTTTTGACATCATCTAAATTTTTGGTTCCTTTTTCTTTAATATCAGAAACAATTGCAATTACATACCCATCATCCATTTCTATAACATCTGAAATTGAATTCAATGAAATATTATCACCATATGCCCAAATAATTATAGACCTTGAATTATTTAAATCTGCTATTTTTTTATCATTTTTATCTAAATTATTAGAAGAAAGCATTTTATAATTGCTCTCTTTAACATTCTTTATAAATGATGCTTTATTTTCCACCTGTGATCTAAATAATTCTGATTCTCTATAAACAAAGTTTTTAGTATAATCACTAGGAACAAGCACTTTTACAATCGTAGAAACATTATAAGACAGATTGGTTTTTGTATTACTCACATAAATTAAATGATATCCAAATTCTGACTCTATAATTCTAGGAATTAGACCTGTTTTAGATCTTGAAAAAACTGCGTTTTGAAATGGAAGAACCATGGTCCCTTCAATAAACCAACCTAAATCTCCACCATTAGAAGCAGACCCATCCTGGCTATACGTTCTTGCTGTTTCCTCAAAATCACTTCCATTTTTTAATAAATTTAAAACTCTTTGAGCTTCTTTTCTAACTTCTGACTTAGGAGTCACATCAAATTTAAAAAGTATATGTTTAGCTCTAGCACTATATTTATTTTCTTCAACTATTTCAGATAATTTATTAACAATAAAATTTCCATTTTGAAATTTAACATCAGAAATATATCCCACTTCTTTATTTTGCAATTCAACAGGAAGCTCATCTGTTTTATAATTAACATACGCATTTAATTCATCTGAATTAACCACTGAAAAAGTAGAATCATTTAATGCCTCGGATAAAAAACTATTTTTAATTCTTTCCATTTCATTAACAATATATATTGAATCATCTTTTGAAGGAGTTAATGGAAAAAAAATGTAATCAATCGATCTAGATTCACTTTGAGTGTAATCTTCTTTATTTTTTTTCAAATAATTTTTCATTTCATCAGTAGAAATTTCAAATAGAGAATCTTCAATTTCATAAAAAGGTATAAAAAAATATGATAAATCAATTTTATTATTTGAATTGTAGTATTCCTTTTTTGATTCTAAAACATTAACATTAGCAGTTAAAGACATTAAGTTTTCATACTTAGACCTCATGCGCATTGGTTTAAGATTTTTTTCAAATGCATACCATGCTTCTTGTTGATTCAAAGGCTGAGAACTAAGAGATTGGAGATAAGAAATAACATTCTGAGGACTAAATACATTTGTGTTGGGATCAGAAAAGGCTTGCCTTACCATAGGATGAATATTACTTCCTTGAACCATATCAACAACTTCATTAGTTGAAACATCTATTCCAAGTTTAAGATATTCTTCTCTATAACTAATATCATCAATTAATCTTTGCCAAACTTGATCTCTAATTGATTCTATCTCAAAGGCTTCAGGTGATCTGCCATTATTTAGAGAAAAATTATAAGATAGCTCCTCAAATAATGATTGATACAACAAATAATTAACATCTTCTCCATTAATTTCAGCAATTATATTATTTTGACTATTAAATGCTTGATTATTCGGACCAAGTATATCGCCCAAAACAAAGGCAGCAATTGAAAAACCAACTACAAAGACAAGAAATTTGCCCATTTTATTTCTAAGTGTACTTATTATTGCCATAAAATAAATTTAGGAAGCCAAAATTAAATTTTTATATCTAATTATTACACATTCTCTTTAAAAAAAACACTATCTATTCTATTATCGTTCATAGATAGTATTTTGATTAAGTAATTATCAAATTTTATTATTTCACCTTTCTTAGGAAGATTTTTATTAAAATCAAGAATAAAACCACCTAATGTGTCATATTCTCCAACAGGTATTTTAAAATTATATTTTGAATTTAAATATTCGATTTCTAATCTAGCACTAAAATTATAAGCATTATTATTTACTTTATTTTCTAAAAATACATTATCATCAAATTCATCTATAATTTCTCCGAAAATCTCTTCTATTATATCTTCTAAAGTTAAAATGCCCGAAGTTCCACCATATTCATCAATTACTACTGCTATATTAATTTGTTCAGACATAAATTTAAAAAGAACTTCACTCGCCAAATTAGTTTCATTAATAAGTGTTATTGGTCTTATAATTTCTTTAATTGTTTTTGGATTATTAAATAATGATAAACCATGACAATACCCTATAATGTGATCTATTGAAGATTTATAAATTATAATTTTTGAAAATCCCGAGTCATCGATTATATTTTTCAATTCTAAAATTGAATCTTTCTCATCTATAGAAATAATATCAGTTCTTGGAATCATACAATCTCTAACTTTTACAGTTTTAAGAGCCAAAGCATTATTAAAAAATTCTGTAACATTTTTAGATTGAATTTCTTTATCATTAACTACTACTCTTTTTATATAATCATTTAAATCCGTTAACTTAAATACTACTTTTTCATCTGAATAATCTTGATTTAAAATTTTAATTATAAACCATTTAGAAAAGAACATTACAACTTTAACCACTGGATATAGAATAAAATAAATAATCAACAAAGGGATCGAAAATGTTATTAATAATTTATCAGGATTTATTAAAAAGATACTTTTTGGAATATATTCTGCAGTAATTAAAACAATTACTGTAGAAACTAATGTCTGAATAATTAATATTGAAATATCATTATTAATAAAACTCAACATTGGCTCTAGAAGTTGAGCCATTACCAAACCATACATAACAAGAGATAAATTATTTCCTATTAACATAGTTGCAATAAATTCAGAATTATTTCTGTTGAAAAGAGCAAATATTTTACCGAAAATACTTTTCGATTTAGATTTAATTTCAAAATTTAATTTGTTTCTAGATATATAAGCTATCTCTAAACCAGAAAAAAATGCAGAAAACAACAAACATACAACAATGAGAACAACCTGTGTTTCTATAGTATTCATCATCTATTAATTAATTTAGAGAGAAATAAAAACAGAAAAGAAATCATGAAAAATTCATAAGAATTTAAAAAATCAAATTTAATAAAAACATAAACTCCAACTAAAAAAAAGATTGTACCAACTATGAATAAAAAATATTTAATTTTCATCAATTTCAATTGTTCCAGTAGGTCTCAAAATTTTATAATTAGAAAAATCTTGATTTGATTCCATTCCTTCTCCACTATGAATTTCATTATTAGTTTTTATGGTAACAAATTTCTGCGTTTCAAATTTTTCATCATTTGGATACCAAAATAATTCTTCAGTTCTTAATTCATCATTCGACTCTAGATTAAATAATATAACATTTCCTGATGCTATATAATAATTATCATCATTATATTTTATAACATGATTGGCTTTAAAATTTGCAATCAAAATATCAGATGATTTTGAATATATTTCCATGAATAAACCATTAGGATAAATTTCGTCTCCATTATCTAATACTTGATAAAGATCCGAAATAATCTTCAATCTAATTTTTGCCGAATCACTTAAAAAAGTATTGAGATTTTCAATTTCTAATATAGGACCTTCGTAATCTTCTTGAATATTTTGAATTGACTGGGTATTACAAGCAACAAAAAAATAAAAAAAAAATATCAGATATCTTATCATTAATAAATAAGAAAATTAATTATTTTGAGAATCATTTTTCTCTAATATTTCTCTTAAATCTTTCATTATTACTTTCATTTCTTTTTGATCTTTCATTAATTCAACAATATAGTATTTAAGTTCAGCAATACCAGATAAATTATCACTCATTACATTTTCACTTAAACTTTCTAATTCGCTTTTAGATGAATTATTATCAAGTTTTGTAATTAAAGTTTCATACGTTTTAGTTATTTCATCAAGATACTCTTTATCAACATTATTCGTTGAATTATTTTTAACAACATTCGACAAATCTCTAACCTCTTTCAACAAAGAATTATCAAAATTAGGAGAAGATTGTGTAATCTCTCTTTCTTTTCCAATTAATTGCCTTGTAAGTTCTTTAATTTCACTTAATTCCTGTCTAGTAAAATTTTTAAATTCATCAAGATTTTTTGTTGTTTCATCTTTGAATTGATTAAACTCATCTGTATTATCTTCTATTGTTGTATTAGCTAATAATTGCATTGAAAAATTTTTTAAATCAACCACATCCTCTTTTAATTCATCAATATAAAAGACAATACTATCTTGATTTGCAAAAGTAGGTTTATTTTCTTGTTCCTGAATTTTTATATTTGTAAACGTGACTTGTTTTAATAATTCTGTTGCAATTTCTAAATCTTTTTTTAATTTATTTATTTCATTAGTTTTTTCATCAACCAATTCATCATTTTGATTTAAATCATCAACTAGAACGGTATTAGTTATTTCTTTCTCATCAATTAAAGAAGAAATTTTATTTAAAAAATCTTCATTACTTAAACTACCTTCATTTAACAATTGTGAAGAAATTTGAGCAGATAAATTACTTAAATCACTTTGAAGTTGAGAAATATCTCTTCCAATAGAAGCCATGTCTTCCTTATAAACATTTGTATCATCCTGTAAATCTGCAATAAATTTAACATTAGATCCCAAAATTCCTCTATCTGCATCTGATGAGAAAGCTTTAGAGACAGAGCTTAGTGAAACAATTACAACAGACAGAATAATAGAAAGAACCGATAATTGGAATGAAAAATGAGAAAAACTTTTATATTGTGTTTTCTTATTAACATTCCAATAAATCAAAGAGATTGTTGTTAAAACAAGTAATGCAATTATAATAGGAAAAATATAATCTGCATAAAGGGGTATTAAAAAATCTTGAATTATAAAGGCAAGTCCACCACTAAGAGCTAAGTTTTTTGCAAATAATCTCAGAACTGGAACTTGTTCAATAAAATCAACTATATCTATGCCTCCTATCTTCATTAGTTATTTCTTTTATTTAAAACTACATTTTCTTGAATCCAACATCCAACGTTCATGGTTTGACCTATTTCTAAATTTTCATTAAACAATTCTTCCATAGATGGAAATTGTTCTCTAGCTTGATTTGCCTGAGAAATAAGGCCTCCTTTTTTAAACATATTATAAGCTGCAATAAATACAAGTCTATCTTCAACTCTACTTTTAGATTCTTTACAGTCTTCATAAGATGTCATATATAAATTTCCTATTAATTTATAAGCATTAGGATTATTAGGTTTTAAAGTAATAGATAATTTAGCACTTTTTCTTGATTTTTCTTTATTACCAACAAACATATATAGTTGTGCTTTATTAAAATAAATCTCTGCTTTCTGAATATCATCTTGAGTTACTTCTATTGCTTTATCATAAAAATTTAAAGAAACATCATAATTTTTATTTAATTGCTCCCTGCCTGCAATAAATTTTGCTATAGCAAAATCAGGCTCTGAAGATAGCATAATTTTAGCAGCTTCAAGAGCAATATCAGAAGATGTACATTTACCAGTAATACTTAATTGAAATATTTTTTTTGCTAAATTAACAGCCTCTGGAGAATATACACTTACTGGAGCAGTATCGTCATAATTCGTTTCTACAATTTCATCATTTAACATTGAAATCTCCATAAGTTTTGGGCCTAAAGTATTTTCAACAAAATTACAATCAACTGTAATTGTTGCAGTTAACAACTTATCAATATTATCCTGATATCTCTTAAGTCTATCTATATTTTTAGGTTCATTTGATATTTTATAACTAATTATTTTAGAAATCATATCATAGTTTTTTAAAACTTCATCATCAGAAATAGTTTTAGAGGTTAATTTATATTTTCTAATTATATCCATAAAAGCAACAAGATTACCATTTCCTATATCATTCCCATTTAACTCATATGCTTTTGAAAAAAGATTATACAATAACTCATACATAGATTTTTCTGACCTATAATTAGAGTATGCAAATGTTGTCTTTCTATTTAAAACGTAAGCCTCCCTTCCAAAAAATTCAATTCTAGAATCAAAAATTTCTAAAGCTTTTGAAATATATTCTTCTTTTTTAACTGGATCAGTTTCACTTTTTATTAAACACTGATAAATTTTAATTCCATTTTGATAAATTGAAACATGAAGATTTGGAACATTCTCTAATAACCAAGAATGATGCTCTAGGGAAGTTAAACAATCTCCTTGCTTAAGATAGTCAGTGTAAAGAACATTTTTTTCTTCAGCTAAAGATTTGTTATCCGGCCAATTCCACCCTGGCTGAGAAAATAATAATTTATTAAATACAATAAATAAAAATATTAATATTAATCTTTTCATAAACATTAAAATTAATCAAATTTTCTTTTAATAAACCAAATATTATTTATAGAGCTACCAACTATAAATTTCAAATACCTTTCTTTAATTAATGTTTTGCTAAGATTTCCTCTTCTTCCTAATTCAAATGCTAAATTAATTCTTGATATAGAGCCCACTGGTAATGAAAAACCAAAAGTTAGTCCAATACTATTAATGCTTCCACCATTAACTAAGTATGGAAAACTTTTATAAACTATTCCAGACCTATAGGTAACTCTTTTAAAATAGTTATTAACATTTTCTGCTTCAGGTATAATTTCTATACCCGATGACAACTGAAAGGAATTTTTATAATGAATACTCAAATTATCAGTAAAACCACTTTTATCATTCCATGGTTGAACTTTAAACTCAAAACCAAAAGATAATTTATCAATAATTTCATAAGAAATACCTATACCATAACTTCTAGGGATATTAAAAGTAGATATTTCATTGTCTATTAATGTATCTAAAACAACAGGTGAGCTTGAACCGGGTATTCTTCTTTCCAATTGTGTGAATCGGTTAGCATTCAAAGAAGATTTTAAATCATATACCATACCTATTTTAAGAAATTTACTTTCTACCAATTCCTTTTTATAAAATATTCCAATATTAAGTGAATAATCATTGTATACAGATTCTTCAAAATAAGTTGAATTGAATTGAGTTTCATTTGAAACAAATGCCGATGTCGTATTTGTTATTTTGCCAAATATATACGAGCCTTTTATACCTAAAGACAATTCGTTTCCCAATCTAAATCCATTAGCCCAATAAGCTTCCGTTAAACCACCAGTACCAGAATACTCATAAAATGCAAGGGCCGAACTTTGGTCGATGAGTTTTTGATTAATTAAATTATAACTAACAGTGCTATAAGGATTAAAACCTATTGATGTAATCCATTTCCCTCCTTTAATCAATGGAACTCCAAAACCAATATAATTGATATTTCCGTTTCCATTAATATCTTTTGATGTTTCGTTTATTATCTGTCTAACATCTGATGAAATACCCATTTCAAAAATGGTAAAACGATTAGAGGTTAAAGCAGCTGGATTTTGATTATTAAGGTGCCAATAAGATCCGTTGCTGATTCCTAAACCACCCATGGCAAGATTATTTGCAAATGAGTTATCATTTAATTCTCCTATTGAATTTAAAGAACTAAATGGTGTTGTTAGTTGTGAGAAAGTAACATTACTAACAAAAAAAAGAAAAATCATAAAAACATAAAAAATTATTTTATGCATATTACTGGTAACATTACGTGTAAAAAGTTGAAATGCAAAGATGCATTCTTTAATTGAAAAATAAAAAGAAAAATTTATTCATGAATATTAAAAAATATAAGGTTTTAGGAATCATGTCAGGAACATCCTGTGATGGTCTAGATATTGCATATTGTGAGTATTGGGAAAAAAACAATAAATGGAATTATAAATTATTAGATTTCAGAACCATCAATTACAACAAAAAATGGAGGAAAAAATTATTAAACTGTTATAAAATAAGTGCATATGAATTAAAAAAATTGGATGTTAATTTAGGAGATTTTATATGTCAATCAATTAAAAAATTTATAAGAAAACATAAAATAAAACCTGATCTCATAGCTTCTCATGGTCATACAGTATTTCATAATCCTATAGAAAAAATTTCTCTCCAAATAGGAAATCCATTAACTATATTTTCAAAAATTAAAATTCCAATAATATATAATTTCAGAGAACTAGATATAATAATAGGAGGACAAGGAGCGCCATTGGTTCCTTATGGTGAAAAACATTTATTTAGTAAATATGATTATTGTATAAATATAGGTGGCATTTTAAATTTAACAGATTTAAATGAAACTAAATTTTTAGCTTTTGACGTATGTCCAGCAAATTTAGTGCTCAACTTTTTAGCAAGAAAATTAAATATGAAATTTGACAAGAATGGTGAAACTGCTTCGAAAGGAAAAATGATAGATGATTTATATAACAAATTAAATAATTTAAAATATTACAATTCTTCAAAACCCAAAAGTTTAGATATAAATTATATTGAAAAAAAAATTATACCTCTACTAGAAAAGTATAAAACAAAAGACACATTGCACACATTTGTTGAACATATTGCATTTCAAGTAAACAAGAATTTAAATAAAAAAAATTCTTCTGTTCTTTTAACTGGAGGGGGAACATTTAATAAATATTTAGTTGAAAGAATAAAAATTAACAATAAGGTAAAATCAATTTTTGTTGTACCTGAAAAAAAATTAATTAATTTTAAAGAAGCATTGATATTTGGTTTTTTAGGACTAATGAGACTATTAAATAAAAAAAACGTCCTTAAATCTGTTACAGGATCAAAAAAATCAACATCATCTGGAATTGTTATTAACAATAAAATTTTTTAATTCATGTATGAATTAATGATTATAGTTTTTGTAATAGGTTATATCTGTATAACCATTGAGCACCAATTAAAAATTGACAAGGCTGCAATTGCACTTGTAACTGGAATTTTATGCTGGACTATTTATGTCACTGGAAAAAATGATATTGTAAGTATTGAGACCATTCAAGCATATGCAGAAAAAGAATTTAAAAATACCTCTCACGATGAAATAATAGAAACATCTAGTTTAACTAATAAAAACACGTTTGATATTGTTGAACACTACGTAACAGAAGTTCAATTATTTGAAATTTTAGGTGAAATATCAAGCATATTATTTTTTTTAATGGGTGCTATGACAATAGTCGAATTAATAGACTTGCATGGAGGATTTCGTGTTGTAACATCAATAATTAAAACCACAAGTAAATTTAAATTGTTGTGGATTTTTGGGTTTATTGCATTTTTCTTTTCTGCTATTCTTGATAATTTAACTACATCCATAATTATGGTTTCGCTTACAAGAAAATTTATATTAGATAAAAAAGAAAGATGGCTTTTTTTAGGGCTTATTATAATTTCAGCTAATGCAGGAGGAGCATGGTCACCAATTGGTGATGTTACAACAACCATGTTATGGATAGGTAAACAAGTAACAAGTGTAACAATTATTACTGAACTTTTTATTCCAAGTTTAGTTTGTTTTCTTGTGCCAGCTACTATTTTATCATTTAATATTAAGGGACATATTAATATACCTGATAAAAAATTTATGGTAACCTCGCATCATACCACTGACTTTGAAAGAAAGCTAGTGTTTTTTGCAGGAATTGGAGGATTAATATTTGTTCCTATCTTTAAATCACTTACTCATTTACCTCCTTTTATGGGCATGATGTTAAGTCTTGGATTTTTATGGTTACTTACTGATATCATCCATAAAAAAGATACAAAAGAAGATAGAAAATACTTTTCAGTATTTCATGCCTTAGAAAAAATGGATGTTCCCACAATATTATTCTTTTTAGGAATTTTATTAGCAGTTGGGAGCCTACAAAGTGCAGGTCAACTAAATGAAGTTGCAATATTTTTAGATAATAAAATAGGGACAAACACTTCTGATGGAGTTTATATTATTGGAGTCATTATTGGATTTCTATCAGCTATAATAGATAATGTTCCTTTAGTTGCCGCTGCAATTGGAATGTATCCTATAGAAACAACTGGATACTTTATGCAGGATGGTACATTCTGGAAATTTTTAGCCTATTGTGCTGGAACTGGTGGAAGTTGTTTAATTATAGGTTCAGCAGCAGGAGTTGCAATTATGGGATTAGAAAACATTCCTTTTTTTTGGTATGTAAAAAGAATATCAGTACTTGCAATTATAGGATATGTATGTGGCGCAATAACATACATTATCCAAACTATTTTACTTAGCTAACTATCTAAATTACTTTGATATTCAATCATTTTCAAAAAAGTATGGGCAGCATCTTCCCCCTTATTTCCACATTTTCCCCCTGCTCTTTCAACCGCTTGTTTTTTTGAATTAGTTGTTAAAACACCAAAAATTACTGGCAGATTATGTTTTAAAGAAACATCTAGAAGACCTTTACACACTGATTGAGAAATATATTTGTCATGATTTGTTTCTCCTTTAATTATACACCCAAGAGCTATAACACCATCAATTTTTTTCTTATTTAATAAAATATCAGAAGCCAAAACTAATTCCATGCTCCCAGGAACATAATAATTATTTATATTATTTTTTTCTAAACCAGTATTAATTAAAAAATTATTGCATGAATTTTTAAGTAATAATGTTATATCATTATTCCACTGAGAGGTAATTATACCAACTTTAATGTCTTTTATTTTATCTAAGACATAATTATGAGAAAGACTAGTATTCATACTCATTATATTTTTCCTTCTAATCTTGCTTTATTTTTTAATGAAGTTTGATATTCTGCTGATTCTTTATAATTATCAACAATATCAATATAACAATCCAATGCTAAATTTATATCATTTACTTCTTCATACACAAGAGCTAGTTTCAACAAATAATTAGGAGTAAAAAATTGATTTGGTTGATAATTAACAGCTTTTTTAAAATAAATAATTGCATCATCATATTCTCCTAACTCAACATAAGCATCACCAATTAATGAATACGATCTAGCTTGTATTAAATAATCACTAGAACTAAAATCTTTAAAATAGCGAATTGCGTTATTATAATCACCCAATTTAAGGTATGAAGAACCAGCATAAAAATTTGCAAGATTAGCTGCTTCAGAAAGATTAAATTCATCAATTATTTCTAAAAAACCATAATTATTTCCATCACCATTTAATGCTTTAACCAAACTATCAGATTCAAAATAGTAGATAGCCTGAAACATTTCTTCTTGAGCTATAGAATTCTGATTTGTTTTAAAGTAATTAAAGAAAGAAAATAATAAAAAAGAAACTACAAGAAAACTAAGAATTCCAAATAAAATATTTTTATTCTTATTAATAAAAACTTCAGATTTACTAAGTGTTTCAGAAATAATTTCTGGATTTTCTATCGAAAATACTTCCTTTTTTTGACCTTTATATTTTTTTATTTTAACCATAATAACTTCTTTTTATTCTTTAATAAATGGATAATCTTTTTGAACATAAATATCTGAAAAAACTTCTTCTTTATTAGGATATGGTGATTTTTCAGCAAAATCTACAGATTTTTTTATTTGTTCTTTTATATTTTTATCCACTAACTCTATCTCATTAATAGATAAAATATTTTTACTTAATAAAAGATTTTTTACTTGTTCAATAGGATCTTTTTGTTTGTAATTTTCCAATTCTTTTTTTGATCTATATTGTGCTGGATCTGACATAGAATGTCCTTTATATCGATATGTTCTAAATTCAAGTAATGATGGTCCTTTACCATTTCTTGCTCTATTAGCAGCTTTAGAAACAGCATGATGAACATTTATAACATTCATTGCGTCTACAGGTTTTGAAGGAATGTCATACCCCAATCCTAATTTAAATAATTCCGTTACATTAGATGATCTTTTCACAGAAGTTCCCATTGCATAACCATTATTCTCTATTATAAAAATAACAGGTAGTTTTAAAAACATCGAAATATTTAATGCTTCATGAAAAGCACCTATTCTAACAGCACCATCTCCTAAAAAAGTTATACATACATTATCTGTTTTTTTATACTTCTCAGAAAATGCAATACCTGCTCCGATAGGAATTTGATTACCAACTATTCCATGACCTCCAAAAAAATTCTTTTTTTTATCAAACATATGCATAGAACCCCCTTTACCTTTAGATACTCCTGTAGACTTACCAAATAATTCTGCCATTATGTAATCAGGGTTTGTCCCTAAAGCAATTGGATGAGCATGATCTCGATAAGAAGTAATATATTTATCACCTTCTTTCAATGCTGAAACACAACCAGCAACACATGCTTCTTGTCCTATATATAAATGACAAAATCCTGCAATTTTCTGTTGTCCATATAATCTACCAGCCATCTCCTCAAATCTTCTCATCAAAACCATAGACTTTAACCAATATAAGTATGTAGAAGAATCAAATTCTTTAGATTCTTTAATGACTTTAACTTTTTTATCTTTTAAGACTGGCATAATAAATTAATATAATAAACTTAATTGTTTAAAAATTTCTTTATTTACAGAAACAAAAAAACATTTAATTTTTGCACAAATATATATGCATCTAGACAAAATAAAGATTAATAATTTCAAAAATTATAATTCCATAATGATAAATTTTTCTCCAGAAGTGAATTTTATTTATGGAAAAAATGGAGCTGGAAAAACTAATTTGTTAGATGCAATTTATTATTTATCATATACAAAAAGTGCATTAAATACTACCGATTATGAAAACATTAAAAAAGGAAAAAATTTTTTTAAAATAGAAGGATCTTTTAATAAAAAAGAAAAAAAATACACATGTCTATTAAATGAAAAATATTTGAAAAAAATATTTGAAAATGATACTCCATATAAGAAAATAAAGGATCATATTGGAAAAATTCCATGCGTTTTTATCACGCCTTATGATATAAACTTAATTAGGGGCTATAGTAAACAAAGAAGAAAATTTATTGATATGTTAATATGCCAATTAAATAAAAATTATTTGGATGATCTTATAACTTATAACAAACTACTAAAACAAAGAAACGTATATCTTAAAAATACTTTATCTATTGAAAATATTGATATAAATCAATTAAATACATATAACGAAAGATTATTTATACTAAATAATTCAATTAAAACAATTCGAAAAGATCAGATAAATTTATTTACCAATAGATTTAATAAAATTTTCAAAACACTATCTCAGTCTAACATTAAAGCTTCAATTGAATACATATCAAATTTTGAAAATAAAAAAGGAATTCAACAATATGAAAATGATTTTAAAAATGATTTTTATTCTAATAAAACATCATTTGGTATACACAATGATGATTATATATTTAAAATAGACAAAGAATTAATAAAAAAATTTGGATCACAAGGACAACAAAAATTATTTATTATATCATTAAAAATAGCAGAATTTTTTATGTTAAAATTTTTTTCTAAAAAAAATCCTATTATACTACTTGACGATGTTTTTGATAAATTAGATGATAAAAGAATTAATTTGTTACTAAAATATTTTGATAGCAATAAATTTTCACAAATTTTTATCACTGATTCTTTACACAGTAGAATAGAAAAAATTAAAACTATAAACAAAAAAATTAAAATAATTAATATCAAAAATGGAGAAATAAATGAAAAATAAAAGAATGTCAAAACCTTTAAAAATTAATGAATTAACTTCTCAACTTTTTGAACAAAAAAGAATTAAAAACAATATTCTGCAAGCACAAGTACAAAATACATGGGAAAAATTAATGGGAAATAATGTAATTAAAAGAACTAATAAAATTTTTATAAAAGAAAATAAACTAATTATAAAACTAACATCAGCACCACTTAAAAATGAATTAAACAATTCAAAAAAAAGAATTATTAAACAAATCAATGAAATCCATTCTGAAATTCAAGAATTAATATTCATTTGAATTAAAAAATGTTTTTTGAAAAATAATTAAAATAAAAACACCTATAAATATTAGAGAATCTGCTACATTAAAAACTGGCCACAAAGAAATAAAACTATCACCTAAAAATGGTATATAGGATGGCAAATACCCTTCCCAAATATCTATAAAAAACATATCGACAACTTGTCCATTAAACAATTCGAAAGGAGCGTTTTTAGGTGAATTATTTAATAAAATACCATAAAAAACACTATCAATTACATTACCAACAGCTCCAGAAAAAATCATCGTAATTGACAAAATCAAAGTTTTGTTAAAATTTTTTGCAATAATATATTTTAAATATATCCCAATAACCACGGAAGCAAATAAACGAAATAATGTTAATATTAATTTAGTGTATTTAAAATCAAAATTAATACCAAATGCCATTCCGGGATTTTCAATATGATGCAGTTTAATAAAATCTCCAATTAAAGATATTTCACTATACAGAGGCATATTATAATGAACTAATAACTTAATAAATTGATCAAGAAATATGAAGAAAAATGCTAAATAAAAAAATTGATACTTTTTCATTTATTTTTTTTTAATAAAAAATGAATTGAATCATTTTCAAATTCAAAAATATGTTTAGTAATAAAATTATCTTTAATTGTTATAGTTGTAGCCTGAATTTCATTACAAACATAATTGTTAAATAATTTTATGGCTTTTATTATAATTGACTGATTATCCATTATATCAATAGAAATTTTATCAATAACATTCAACCCTAATTCTTTTCTTAAATTTTGAATTCTATTAATAAATTCTCGAGAAATTCCTTCTAATTTTAATTCTTCAGAAATATTTATGTCTAATGCTATAGTAAATAAATCATTATTAGCTATTGACCAACCTGAAATATCACCATACTTTATAACAACCTGATCTAAATCAATCGAATAATTTTTATTATCTATTTTGACTTTAATAAAACCTTTTTTTTCTAAATCAATAATATCCTTATTATTAAATCCTCTAATTAAATTCACTACTTTATTAGTTAAAGAACCATACATTTTTCCTATAACCTTATAATTTGGAGATGCCTTTTTAACTAGTATCTTAGAAGAATCATCAATAAATTCTAATTTTTTAATATTGACTTCATTTAAAATAATCCTTGAAACAGATATTATATTCTGTTTTTCAGAATCTGATTTAATTGGAATAAGTAATTTTCCTAATGGTTGTCTTACTTTAATTTTTTCCTTTTTTCTAATAGAATGAACAAGTGAAGAAATATTTTGAGCATATTTCATTTTAATTTCCAAATTTTTGTTAATTAAATTATTACGAACCTGAGGAAAATCTGACAAATGAACTGATTCTAAATCATTATTTTTTGATAAAGCATTCAAATCTCTAAATAAATGCTCTGAATAAAATGGAATAAACGGTGAAGATAGTATTGCAATTTTCTCTAAACATTCAAATAATGTTTGATATGCCATTTTTTTATCATCTGAATAATCCCCTTTCCAAAATCTTTTTCTATTTAACCGTACATACCAATTACTCAAGTCATTTATTAAAAATGAATTAAGACACCTTGCTGCTTTAGTAGGATCAAAATTCTCAAGATAATTATCAATAGATTTTATTGTTGAATTAAGTTTACTTATTATCCACCTATCATCAAATGACCTTTTAGAGTAATCAATAATTTTTTCATCATTTATAAAACCATCTATATTAGCATATAAAGCAAAAAAATTATAAGTATTAGATAAAGTACCAAAAAATTTTCTTAATACTTCTTTGATTCCTTCTTCATCAAATTTTAAATTATCCCAAGGATTAGAATTAGATATCATATACCACCTTGTAGCATCTGGACCATATCTTTTTAAAATTTCAAAAGGATCTACAGCATTTCCTAATCTTTTAGACATTTTGTTTCCATCTCTGTCCAACACTAATCCATTAGAAATAACATTCTCAAAACTTTTTTTACCAAATAACATAATAGAAATAACATGAAGTGTAAAAAACCAACCACGAGTTTGATCAATACCTTCAGCAATAAATTTTGCTGGAAACATCTCTTTAAAAAAATTAGAATTTTCAAAAGGGTAATGATATTGAGCAAAAGGAACAGATCCCGAATCATACCAAACATCAATGATGTCTAACTCTCTATACATTGGATTTCCAGAATTAGATACTAAGACAATATCATCAACATATGGTCTGTGCATATCAAAAGTGTCATCCAATAAACTATCCATGAATCCTTTTTTATAAGATTTTTTTACTTCGTTTTTTAATTCTTGAAAACTCCCAATACATATTTCTTCACTTCCATCTTTAGTTCTCCAAATTGGCAAAGGAGTCCCCCAAAATCTTGATCTACTAAGATTCCAATCAACCAAATTTTCTAACCAATCACCAAATCTTCCAGAACCAGTCGATTTTGGCTGCCAATTAATTTCTTTATTTTGTTTAATAAATTGTTTTTTTAATTTAGTTGTTTTAATAAACCAAGAATCCATTGGATAATAAAGAATTGGTTTATCAGTTCTCCAACAATGAGGATATGTGTGTTTATGTTTTTTTACATCAAATGCTTTATTTTCTATTTTAAGTTTTATTGAAATTTTAGCATCCGTTGATAGCTCATCTTTAACAGAATTTTTATTAAAATCCTTTACATACATCCCGGCAAAATCCTTAATTTCTTTTACAAACTTTCCTGATTTATTAACTATAGGAACGTCCTCACCCTTATTATTTTTTACAAATATTCCGGGTAATTTATTTTTTATCGAAATTGTATAATCATCTGAACCAAAAGTTTTTGAAATATGAACAATTCCAGTACCTTCATTTGTTGAAACAAAATCAGCATCAACCACAGTAAAAGCAGGTTTTTCCGCTTTAACATATGATAGAAGTTGTTCATAATCCAATCCAATAAAATCAGATCCTTTAAAGGTTGTTAAAATTTTATATTTTAATTTTTTTTCATCGTCATCATCAATATTATTATGAATCTCATTTTTAGAATCAAAAAAATATGGCAAACAGTCTTGAGCCAAAATAACTTTTATCTTATTTTTGGTGTACTTATTATATGTTTCTACTAGAGAATACACTATTTTTTTTCCAACAGCAAGACCATTATTGGCAGGTAAAGTCCAGGGAGTAGTTGTCCAGGCAAGAAAATAAATATTATCATAAAATTGTTGAAAAATCTTTTGTGATTTTTCATTATTTATTAACTTAAATTGGGCTGTAATAGAAACATCAAATATTTCTTTATATGCACCAGGCATATTTAATTCATGTGAACTTAATCCTGTTCCAGCTGCAGGAGAAAAAGGTTGTATTGTATAACCCTTATATAATAAACCTTTTTTATATAATTCTTTTATTGACCACCATACTGATTCTATGTACTCATTTTTAAAAGTAACATATGAATTATTTAAGTCCAGCCAATAACCAATTCTTTCAGTTAAATCCTCCCAATTTTTTTTAAATTGCATTACTGCACTTCTACACTCCTTATTGTATTCTTCAACAGAAATAGATTTTCCTATATCATCTTTTGTTATTTCAAGTTTTTTTTCTACTTGTATCTCTACCGGTAATCCATGAGTATCCCAACCACCTTTTCTATAAACTTTAAACCCCTTTAAGGTTTTATACCTACAAAAAATATCTTTGACAGTTCTTGACATCACATGATGAATACCAGGCATTCCGTTTGCAGAAGGAGGTCCCTCATAAAAAGAGAAAACATCTCCATTATTTCTCAAAGTAATTGATTTTTCAAAAATTTTCTTTTTTTTCCAAAAAGAAAGTATATCAGAACCTACTTCATAATAATTTATGGATTTATATTCATTAAATTTTTTATTCATCTATATACAAATTTAATTATTGGATTTATAGAAATATAAAATAATAGAAGGAAGTAAAGTTAAATTAGTAATCATAGCTACAAATAATATAATTGAAGTTAAAACACCCAATACTATAGTTCCTCCAAAATTTGAAAACGCAAAAATAATAAATCCAAAAAACAAAATAAAAGAAGTAAATATCATACTTCTACCAGTTTCTTCAATTGTTTTTATAACAGCATTTTTTACATTTTTGGTTTGTGTTAATTCATTTTTAAATTTTGCTAAAAAATGAATAGAATAATCTACAGAAATACCAAATACTATACTAAAAACTAATGCAGAACTTGGCTTTAATGGTATTCCACAAATACCCATAATACCCGCTGCAATAATCAATGGAATAATATTTGGAATTAAAGATATAATAACCATTTTAATATTTTTAAATAAAAGAGATACAATTAAACTTATTATAAAAAAAGCAAGCAACATACTTTGAAGTAAATTTTCAATTAAAAAATTGATTCCTTTAATAAAAATAAGAGTAGTGCCAGTGAGTTTTACTTCATTATCAGTTTTTCCAAAAATATTATTTATTTCTGGTTGAATAACATTTCTAAGAATAGAATCTATTTTGTGGGAACCTAAATCTGCTATGTTTAAAGAAATTCTAATTTTTTGTCCTAAAGAATCTACAAATGATTTTGAAATATTTTCATTTTCAACATTATCACCATAACCTGAAGATAAATATCTAAGAATAAAATTTTTATCTCTTGAATTTGGCAAACTATAAAAAGAAGGATTATTATTATAATATGCTTGCCTTGAAGCTTTAATAAAACTTACTATAGATATTGGATCTGATATATAAGATTTATCTTTTAAAAAATTTTCTAATCTGTCTATTTTTTTTAATGTATTTAAATTTCGAACACCTCTTTTCTTTTTAGTATCAATAATAATTTCTAAAGGCATAATTCCTGAAAAATTAGATTCAAAAAATTTCATATCTTTCATTAAAAAACTTTCACTTGGAACATCATCTATCAAAAAAGAAACTGCTTTTATTTTAAAAACCCCATACAAAGAAATTACTATTAATATTCCAGACAATACAAATACTTTTTTTTGATGCTCAAAAGAAATAGTTTTAAATAAGTTTATTAAAAAATACAAAAAATTATAATTCAAATAATTTATTTGTTTGGATTTTGGTTTTGGTAAGATTAAATATATCGTAGGCAACAAAAAAATACTAACAAAAAATGTGGCTATTACATTAATTCCAGCAACAATTCCAAATTCATTTAATACCTTAATGTCAGTTGTTGCTAAAACAAAAAAACCTACAGCAGTGGTAAGATTTGTAATTAAAGTTATCAATCCAATTGTTTTAATTACATGAGAAATTGCTTTTTTTCTTGAAGAAAATTTATTTAAAGAAAAATGATAGTAGTTTAACATATAAACACAATTAGGAATACCAATAACAACAATTAAAGGAGGCAATAAACCTGTAAGAAGAGTAATTTTATAATTCAAAATTGATAATGTTCCAAATACCCAAACAACTACAACTCCAATAATTAATATTGGAACTAAAACAGAATCCCATGATCTAAAAAAAATAAATAAAATAATAGAAGTTATTAAGATAGAAATAATAAGAAATATTACTAATTCAGACTTTACACTTTCAGCCATTATGTATCTTGAGTATGGCAATCCAGCATAATGTAAATTTATGTTATTTTTTTGTGAAAAATTTTCACTTACATTAATAAGCTTTACCATTAAATCATTTCTATCAGAAGAATTAAGAATTAGTTTATCAATTGTTATTAATAATGTTATTGCCCCATTATCATTTAATATTTTATTTTCATAAAATTTCTGTCTTTTTGATAATATTATAAGACTATCAAGTTCATTTTGCGTTTCAGGAAAAGGATTATATAAATTTTCAAATTTGAAATTTTTATTTTTTGCATCCTTTGTTAAAACCTTCAAATTAGATAAACTTAATACTCCATTAACGCCTTCAATAGATTCTAAATTTTGTACGTATTTATTATAATTATTAAATATTTTAATATCAAAAATTAAAGAATCCTTTAACCCAATTGCAAAAACATTTCCATCCTCACCAAAAATTTTTTTAAACTCTTTATAATAGATCATATCCTCATCGGAATCAGGAACTGTTTGAGCAAAATTATAGTTGTACCTTACAAACTGGCTTTGATAAGCCATGAAAATTGTAAAAAGAAAAATTATAGAAACAAAAAAGACTCTATATCTTAAAATAAAATTTGAAAAATTATCAATCATTATACTTGTGTTAACAAATTATCAATTGATACATTATTAATGATATAATCCTTTGTTGAAGATAATAAAACTCTTTCCTGAACCATAGAATTTCTATTTCTTATAGTTACAGAATTATCTTTTAGCGTATCATAGTCAAACGTTATACAATAAGGTGTTCCAATAGCATCCTGTCTTCTATATCTTTTACCAATTGAATCTTTTTCATCGTATTGAATATTAAAAAATGTTTTTAGTTCATCGTATAATAACTTAGCCTTTTCTGGTAAGTTATCTTTTGCATTAAGTGGTAATATTGCAGCTTTAATTGGTGCAATTTCAAAAGGAATTTTAAGAAAAATTCTTTCTGTTCCATTTTTTAATTTTTGATTTTGATAGGAAGCCGATAATACTGATAAAAATAATCTATCCAAACCAACAGATGTTTCAATAACATATGGAACAAAACTAGACTTAGTTTTTTGATCATAATAATTTATTTTTTTACCTGACAATTTTTGATGACTTTTTAAATCAAAATCTGTTCGAGAATGTATCCCTTCTAATTCCTTAAATCCCATGGGAAATAAAAACTCAATATCACATGCTGCGTTTGCATAATGAGCCAAATTTTCATGATTGTGAAATCGATATAAATGATCTCCTAAATCTAAACTCTTATGCCATTTCATTCTTTTATTTTTCCAATCATCATAAAAATTCATCTCTTTTCCAGGTTCAACAAAAAATTGCATTTCCATTTGTTCAAATTCCCTCATTCTAAACACAAATTGTCTAGCTATAATTTCATTGCGGAAAGCTTTTCCAATTTGAGCAATTCCAAAAGGTATTTTCACTCTTGTTGAATTAATAACATTTAAAAAATTTAAAAAAATACCTTGAGCTGTTTCGGGTCTAAGATAAATTAAACTAGATGTATCAACATTTGATCCAATTTTAGTTGAAAACATTAAATTAAATTGCTTAACATCAGTCCAATTTTGTGTGCCAGATACCGGATCATTAATTCCTAATTCCAAAATCAAATTTTTTAGCTCAACTAAATCTTTATTTATTAAACAATGGTTTAATCTTTTTGATATTTCACTAATTTTTTTTGAATTTTCAATAACTCTTAAATTAGTTTTTAAAAATTCTTCTTTATCAAATTTATCTCCATATCTTTTTTCTGCTTTTTGAATTTCTTTAGAAATTTTAGAATGAATTTTTTCAATATATTCTTCAACTAACAAATCTGCTCTATATCTTTTTTTTGAATCCCTGTTATCGATTAGAGGATCATTAAATGCATCAATATGACCAGAAGCTTGCCACGTATTTGAATGCATAAATATTGCAGAATCTAATCCAACAATATTATCATTTAATTGAACCATAGATTTCCACCAAAATTCTTTGATATTATTTTTAAGAAGAGATCCGTAAGGACCATAATCATATACTGCGCTTAATCCATCATATATTTCACTTGAAGGATATACAAAACCATATTCCTTAGAATGAGAAATTATTTTTTTCAACAATTCTTGATTATTCATCTCACAAATATACCTTTTTGAAAAATTAAATTTTACTAAAAAAAGACTAATCTAAAAAGAAGAAATAGACATTATAAAAAAACTACCTAATAATAAAATTGCCTGCAGAGATATATGATTTAAAAATTCTAATATCTTGCATAATAATTATTAAACAAAATTATTAAAATTAGTGCTTTAAAATATGTCAAAAAAAATTTGTGTTTTTTGTGCATCAAGCAATTCCAAAGACAATATTATTATTGAAGAAACAAAAAATATTGGTAAAATAATTGCTTCAAATAACATGTCTCTTGTGTACGGAGGAGCAAAAATTGGTCTTATGGGATTAATAGCAAATGAAGTCCTAAAAAATAATGGGAAAGTTATAGGAGTTATTCCAAAAATTTTATACAAAAAAGAAATTATCAATACAAAAATAAGTAAGCTATATACTGTAAAAAATATGCATGAAAGAAAACAAAAAATGTATGATCTATCAGATATTTTTATTGCTTTACCAGGAGGCATTGGCACACTCGAGGAACTTTCAGAAATAATAACTTGGAAAAGCTTAAATATAAAAAAAACAAGTATTCATTTAATGAATATCAATGGCTTCTATAATCCATTAATTAGTCAATTCAAAAAAATGAATGATAATGATTTTTTATATTTTAATATTTTTAAAGAAATAATAATTCATAATGGCACTAATACTTTAAAAAAATATTTAAAATAAATTATCAGTTTTAATATCTGTTATCAAAAAATTTAAGATGGCAAAAAAAAATAAAGATAAAACTTAATGCTAATATTAGTCGTAGGGATTTTATAAGCGGCACCTTAGTTGGAGTTGGAGTTGGAGTTGGAGTTGGAGTTAAAGCTGCTATTGATGTAATGAAACACATTAACTAAGTTCACCTGGTATATTATTTTGATTATAATAGCAGTAACGATATTACACATACCTATGAAAGAAAAGTAATCAAAATTCCAGCAGCTACTGCGGATCCAATAACTCCAGCAATATTACTTGCCATAGCATAGTGCATAATATGATTACTGTTATCTTCATTTAATGCTAATTCATTAGCAACTCTACTTGCCATAGGAACAGCGCTTAATCCAGTTGCACCTATCAAAGGGTTAATTTTTTTCTTTATAAACAAATTATATATTTTAACTGCCATTATTCCACTAAATATTGAAATCATAAATGCAAATAGTCCTCCAACAATAATTCCAATTGTTTCTAAATTTAAAAATGAAGATGGTGTCATGGTAGCTCCTATGGATAAACCAAGAAAAATAGTACTAGTATTTAATATCGTATCCGATGCAGCTTTAGATAATCTTACAGTTGAAACACCTATTTCTTTAATAAGATTTCCAAACATTAAAAACCCAATTAACGGAGTTGCTGAAGGAACTATAATTGATATCATCAAAGTCATTAAAATTGGAAAAATAATTTTAAGAGCATTCATGTTTTTAATTTTTACTGAACTAGGATACTCCTCATCTTGTTTTTTCATATTAATTAAAATTTCTTTCTTAGAAACAGTTAATTTAACAACCATAGGAATTAATACCGGAACTAATGCCATATACGAATAAGCAGCAATAGCAATTGGACCTAATAAATGTGGTGCTAAAATAATTGCTGTATATATAGCAGTTGGACCATCAGCGCCACCAATAATAGCCAAAGCAGCAGCTTCTTGATTAGAAAAACCTATCCAACTTGCTAATATCAATACTGTAAAAATTCCAAACTGTGCTGCAGCTCCAAAAAAGACTAGTCTTAAATTTTTTAGCATTGGTCCAAAATCCGTTAATGCTCCAATTCCCATAAATATAATTGGTGGAAGAAAACCAGTTTTTATAAGAGAATAGTACAATAAATTAATTATCCCATATTCTTTAGCGATTTCTAATAAACCAAGAGATTCTTCTATTTTAACTACTCCTAAATTAGCACCTGGAATATTTGCTATTAATACACCAAATCCAATTGGCACAAGAAGTAATGGCTCATATTTTTTAACTATTCCTAAATAAAGCAACAATAAACTTAATGAAATCATTAACAAATACTCTGGTTGAAAAATTAATTCTTCAAAACTTGTCATTTCAATAATTTTCTCTAAAAATTCCATATTAATCTATTAAAAATAATACATCATCATCATATATTTCATCCCCATCATTAAAACAAATTTTTGTAATTCTTCCAGAATATTCTGACTTTATTGCATTAATAACTTTCATTGATTCAATATAACATAATACGTCTCCCTTATTAACAATATCATTAACTTTAATAGGAACATCATTAGATTCTTTTGTTAAAAAAAAATTTCCTTCAATTGGTGACAACATTTTTTCTCCATTACCACTAACAATATTTTTAGAGGATTCATCATTTTCTATATTATATTCAATTTCGTATTTTTCATTATCTATTTCCATAATTTCGACAATTTTAGGATTTGGAAATTTTGGGATATAGTCATATTTTTTATCTGATTTTTTTCTTGAAACATCTTTTTCAAAATTTCTTTTTGCTTTTCCAGACTTAAAATCTATGTATTGAGTTTTGTGTAAAGAATACTCCAACAATTCTTCATTATCTTTTCCAAGATCCCAACTCAATTCATTCATTTCATTTTTGTTTTTTTCTAAAGTATTTTCAAATAAATCCTGAGGGGTCTTTTTATAAAAAGTTTTATTTAATTTATTAGATAGTTTAATTATTTCATCACCTAATTTTCCTGGTAGTTTACCTGATTTTCCAAGAAGCATATCCCAAGTATTATCATCTATAAGACTCCACTTTTCTTTACCTTTAATCTTTTGAATTATATTTCCGAGTGCAACATTTTTTACATATTGGCTATAGGGAGTAACTAGAGGAGGATAACCTAAAATTGGCCAAATTAATTTTACCTCATCTAATAACAAAGAAAATAAATGATCTATTGAAATTTCATCTTTACTATTTTTTAATAACCACTTATTAACACTTTTAAGGCTTTTTTCTAAATCATTCATTAAACTACCCATCATTCCTCCAGGTAATCCAGATTCAATCAGTAATGAATTCATATGTCTGTTTTTTGGATTTATAAAATATCCCAAATTCTCATCAATAAATTCTTGAGTCAAATTTTTTACATCCATATATGACTTCATATTAATATCTTTCAATAAAAAGCCATCGTCTTTTAAGACTTCGTAAATTGTTAATAAATCAGCATGTCCTGTGCCCCACGAAAGAGGATCCATCGAAACATCAATAATATCAGCGCCTGCTCTAGCAACCTCAAGTGAAGAAGCTACTGAAAAACCAGGAGCAGAATGACCATGATACTGAACTAATGTGTTAGAACTAAATAACTTAATACCCTTAACTATTTTTCCTAATGAAGACGGCCTTCCAATTCCTGCCATATCTTTAATAGCTATCTCATCCGTTCCCATTTTAATTAATTCTTTTGCTAAATCAATATAATATTCTATATTATGTATTTTAGAGTGGGTTATACACAAGCAGGATTGAGAAATCATTCCCGCAGATTTTGCATATTTAATTGATAATTCTAAGTTTCTAATATCATTTAGTCCATCAAAAGACCTTGAAATATCAGTCCCTTGTTTTTTTTTAACTACATACATTAGTTCTCTAATATCTTTTGATACAGGATGCATACTAAGAGCATTTAAACCCCTTTCAAGCATTTGAGTTTGAATACCAGAATCATTAAATGGTTGTGTCCATTCTCTAACTGCTTTATTTGGATTTTCACCAGCTAATAATTGAATTTGTTCAAATCCACCTCCGTTAGTTTCAACTCTATCCCAGCAATTCATTTTTATTATTGGCTCAGCAACTTTTACTAATTGATCGACCCTTGGCATATACTTCCCCGAAGATTGCCACATGTCTCTATAAAGTAAACAAAACTTGATTTTTTTTGGCATCTTTAATCCAATTTTGTGATTTTCAATACACGCCCTTTACCATTGGTTAGATTATTTATTTTATTTTCAATTTCATTCTCTACATCTAATGATACTTCTTTCACATTAAAAATATTTGAAAAATATATTAAAATTTTACCCAATACATAAACTAAAGAAAGGACTATAAAAACAATAAACATCCCAATTAAAAGCAGGTTTATTAAAACAGATATGTTGGATATAGCATCCATACAATAATATTTAAAAGGTTATATGTTGTTTATAAAATAATGAACTAAATTATTGAAAGAATTGTTTTTATGAAACACAAATTAAATATAAATGAAGTTATTTCATGTAAATGATAAAAAAACTGAAAAAAAATTTATAAATGTCGCATTAAATATCTATTCTAATGAAAAACGTTGGATACGACCATTAGATAAAGACATAAATTCAGTATTTAATAATAAAGAAAACAAAACATTCAGACACGGTAAGGTTTCAAGATGGATACTAGTATCAGAAAACAGATTGATAGGTAGGATTGCAGCATTCTATGACAATAAAAGTTCAAAAAATAACAAATTATTATCAGGAGGATGCGGCTTTTTTGAATGCATAAACGATCAAAATGCTGCAAATTTGCTTTTTAATAAAGCTAAAGAATGGCTTATTAATGAAGGCTATCAATCTATGGATGGTCCTATAAATTTTGGAGAAAGAGATAAATGGTGGGGTTGTCTAGCAAAAGGATTTGATATCGAACCAAATTATCTTCAGAATTATGGAAAAAAATATTATACTAGTTTATTTGAAAATTATGGATTTAAAATTTTATTTAAACAACTCACGTTTTTAAAAAAAATTAAAACTCCACTCTCTAAAAAGCTTCAATATAAAGCAGATAGAGTAAAGCATAATCCTAATTATAATTTTAAAATGCTAGAAAAGAGATACATCAATAAATATATTGAAGATTTTATGAAAATTTATAATGAAGCATGGGCAAAATATCCTGGTGTTTCTAGTTTAAAATTAGCTCAAGCTCAAGCTATTTTTAAGCAACTTAAACCAATACTAGACGAAAAAATATTATGGTTTGCTTATAACAAAAAAGAACCTATTGGTTTTATGATTTGCATACCTGAAATGAATCAGATTTTCAAACATGTGAATGGAAAATTAAATTTAATTGGTAAAATAAAAACTTTCTATCATTTAAAAATTAAAAAATCATGTAAAAAAATAATAGGTCTAGTTTTTGGAATTGTACCAAAACATCAAGGAAAAGGAATTGATGGAGCATTAATAATGGCAAGTAGTGAAATGGTACAAAAAAAACTTGCTTATACAGATATAGAATTAAATTGGATTCCAGATTTTAACAAGGCAATGATAAAAGTAGCACAACAAATTCAAGCAACAGATGAAATAAAACCAGGAAAAATTCACCACACTTATAGATATAACTTTGATAGATCTATACCCGTTGAAAGAATTACGAACAAATAAATTAATTATTAAGAGCTTCAGCTCCCCCTACAATCTCTAAAATTTCTTTGGTTATAGCAGCTTGTCTTGTTCTATTATAAGTTAATTTTAATTCTTTAAGCAATTCACCAGCATTATCAGTTGCCTGACTCATTGCAACCATTCTTGAACCTTGTTCAGAAGCATTAGACTCCAAAACAGATTTAAAAAATTGTGTTTTTAAAGTTTGAGGAATTAATTCAGAAATAATTTTTGTTTTATCTGGCTCAAAAATATAATTTAAATTAGACTCACTTTCCTTTTGATTTTCTTTCACTGGCAAAAAATTTTCTGCAATTGTATTTTGCACCGCAACATTTTTAAATTCATTATATATTATATCTACACTATCATATTTAGATGATTCATATAATTTTAATATAACATCTGTTATATGAGAAGCTTTTTCATAATTGAAATCCCCTAAAGATTGCCAATAATCATCTATTAAAGAAAAATTTGTTTTTTTAAAATAATCATTTGTTTTTTTCCCAATTGGCAAAACAGTAATGGATTTGTTTTTATAAGAAGCAGAAATAAAGGCATTAAATTCTTTATAAAGATTACTATTAAAACTTCCACACAATCCTCTATCTGATCCTATAACTACAATTAAAACATTTTTAATTTCTCTTTTTACAAAATACTTATCTTCAACACCTCCACTAGAAAATAAATTAGATAATATTACGGTTAACTTGTTGGAAAAAGGGCGTAATTGAATTACTTTATCTTGGGCACGTTTTAATTTTGCAGCCGCCACCATTTTCATGGCTTTAGTTAACTGCTGAGTAGATGTTACGGAACCTATCCTATTTTTTACTTCCTTTATGCTTGCCATAAATATTTATTTATAATTAGCAGCAATTTTTTTAGCTGAATCTTCAATAATTTTTAAACTTTTATCATTTAAAATACCTTTTGATAATTCATCCAAAACATTTTTACAATTTGTATTAATATATTGTAGAAATTCTTCTTCTAATGAAGAAATCTTTGTCAATTCAACACCATCAAAAAATCCTTTTGTTGATGAATAAATAACTGCACATTGCTCTTCAACTCTTAAAGGTGAATACTGAGCTTGTTTTAATATTTCTTGATTTATTTTACCTCTATCTATAATAAGTTGAGTTGCTGCATCTAAATCTGAACCGAATTTAGAAAAAGCTTCTAACTCTTTAAAAGCTGCTTGATCCAATTTTAAACTTCCAGCAATTTTTTTCATTGGCTTTATTTGCGCTTGCCCACCAACTCTTGATACAGAAATACCAACATTAATTGCAGGTCTAATTCCTGAATTAAATAAGTTAGACTCTAAAAATATTTGACCATCTGTTATAGAAATAACATTAGTGGGAATATAAGCTGAGACATCACCTTCTTGAGTTTCAATTATTGGCAACGCTGTTAAAGAGCCTCCTCCTTTAACTTCTTTCTTCAAAGAATCGGGCAAATCATTCATTTCTGATGCTAATTTATCATCATTAATTATTTTAGCTGACCTTTCAAGTAATCTTGAATGCAAATAAAAAACATCCCCAGGATAAGCTTCTCTTCCTGGAGGTCTTCTTAATAATAATGAAACTTCTCTATAGGATACAGCTTGCTTTGATAAATCATCAAAAATAACTACTGCAGATCTTCCAGTATCTCTAAAATATTCACCAATTGCTGCACCAGTAAAAGGAGCAAAAAATTGCATTGGTGCTGGTATTGAAGATGGAGCGGCAACAATAATAGTATAAGAAAGAGCTCCATTTTTTTCCAATATAGATGTTACTTGAGCAATCGTAGAAGCTTTTTGTCCAATCGCAACATATATACAATACACGGGTTTTCCTTTATCATAAAATTCTTTTTGATTTATTATTGTATCAATTGCAACCGCTGTTTTACCAGTCTGTCTATCTCCAATTAATAACTCTCTTTGACCCCTTCCTATTGGAATCATAGAATCAATTGCTTTAATACCTGTTTGAAGTGGCTCAGTTACTGGTTGTCTATAAATAACGCCTGGTGCTTTTCTTTCTAAAGGCATAGTATATAATTTTCCCTTAATATCTCCTTTACCATCAATTGGATTTCCAAGAGTATCTACAACTCTCCCACACATTTCATCTCCAACTTCAATTGAAGCAATTTCTCCAGATCTACTAACATTATCTCCTTCTTTTATATTTCTAGAATCTCCCATTAAAACAGCACCCACATTATCTTCCTCCAAATTAAGAACCAACCCCTTAATTCCATTTTCAAATTGAAGTAGTTCACCTGACTGAGCATTTGAAAGTCCATATATTCTTGCAACACCATCACCAACTTGTAAAATGGTTCCTGTTTCCTGTAACTCAGACTCTGATTTAAAATTGGATAATTGTTCTCTAATTATAGTTGAAACCTCATCCGGTCTAATATCTGACATATTTTTATATTTAGTTACTAATTAATATTTTTTTTATTTCTTTAATTTTTTTTGACACAGTACAATCATACATTTTATCACCAACTTTTAGATTAAATCCTCCAATTATATTATTGTCTATTTTTTCTTTTAAGAAAATGTTTTTCTTGGTAATATTTCTAGCAAAACTTTTAATATATTCAAGATTTTCATCATCAAGTTTTGATGTTGTTATAATTTCAGATTCAACTATATTATTATAATCATTATATATTTCATTAAATTTTAACAATATATTTTCAATAAGATTGTCTCTTTTTCTATATATAACATATAACATCATTCTTAGAGTTAAATCATTTATTTTTCCTTCAAAAATTTTATTAGTAATCTCAATTTTATGATAAATTGGAATAATGGGATTAATATATAATTGAGAAATCTCTCTTGAACTAAAAAAAAGCTTTTTCAAATAATCTATATCTGACTTAACATCATTCAACAAATTATCTTTTATTGATAACTGAAAAAGAGATTTTGCATATCTCTCAGACGCACGATTATTTCTCATAGTTTAGAATTATTCACTTCTTTAATTAAATCATTAACATATTTTTTTTGTGATGCATCACTTTCTAAATTTTTTTTAAGAATTTTCTCAGCAATTTCTAAAGACAGATTAGCAACTATATTTTTAACATCCTTTAATGCATTTTGTTTTTCGGTCTCAATTACTTTTTTAGCATCTTGAATTATCGAATCCGCCATTTCTTTTGACTTAGATTTAGCTTCATCTTGCATTGAATTAGACAATTTTTTAGCTTCAATTATAATCTGTTCTCTTTCTTTTCTTGCCTTAGACAATAACTCTTCACTATTTTTATTAATATTAATTAAATCTTCTTCTGCTTTTTTAGCTGAATTTAAAGAGTCTCTTATAAATTTTTCTCTTTCCTTTAAAGACTTAATTATAGGTTTCCATGCAAATTTTGCTAAAACAAATAATAAAATGGCAAAAATTAATAATTGCCAAAATATCAAACCTGAACCTGGAGTTAATAAATCCATAATATATTTAAATCATTAAGATTATAAGTATGTTTCAGGAATAGCTCCAAATAATATCAATAAAGCAACAAGAGACCCTACTAAAGCAATAACCTCACATAATGCTGCTATAATAAACATAGTTGAAAAAATTCTACCAAATTCTTCAGGTTGTCTAGCTATTGCTTGCAAAGCATTACCTCCAATAATACCTATCCCAATACCTGCTCCAACTGCAGATAAACCCGCACCTATCGCAGCCCCTAAAAGAGCATTACTCATGTCTAATATCAATAATCCAATCATAATTAATTAATTTAAAAGTTTAACATAATTTTTTTTAATGCTGCTGTTCAACTGCTAAGCCAATGTAAAATGAAGAAAACATTGTAAATACATAAGCTTGAATAACAGCAACTACTATTTCTATAATATTTAATAATACCGCAAATAAAGCACTCAAAAGTCCTACAAAATAACTTTCAAAAATAAATGTCATTCCTATAAAACTCAACAAAATAATATGACCAGCAGTTATTGCAACAAAAAGTCTTATCATTAAAGAAAATGGTTTAGTAAAAACATTAATTATTTCAATAGGCAAAATAATTATTCTCATAACATGTGGAACATTTGGTGTCCAAAATATATGTTTCCAATAATTCATGTTACCAGACAAATTTGTTATTAAAAATGTTAATAAAGCTAAAACCATAGTAACAGCTATATTTCCAGTCAAATTTGCAGCAGCTGGTAATAATCCTAACAAATTACCAAAAAATACAAAAAAGAAAAGAGTAAGCATATAAGGTAAATACTTTTCAAAATTTTTACCAATATTAGGTTTTACAACATCATCTCTAATAAAAATTATCACCGGTTCTACAATAGATTGAATACCCCTTGGAGCATGGTTTTTTGATTTGTAACCCCTTGCCGCAAGCAAAAAAATTGATAACATTAAAAATGCATTAATAAATAAAAACAAAACGTTCTTTGTTACAGAAAGATCTATAAATGAATTATTTGAGTCTATTGTTTTTAAATGACCATGATCATACAGATACCCCATATAACCATCTTGTTTAGGATTATGACTATCATCAAAAAGATTTGAAGATAAAAATATTTTTAAACCATCAGTTTTTGAATAAACTATTATCGGCAACGGAATCACTAATCCTTCAGTTATTTCATATTGATAATCATCCAAAATATGATGCATTATCATAGGACCTATCTCAATTTTTTCTTTTTTAACTTCAGAAAAAGCAAAAACGAAATTTGAAAAACAGACACAAACAATAAAAGTAAAATAAAGAATAAATGATTTCTGTTTCAAATGCATATTTCGTCTAAATATGTTGCAAATTACTTAATAGAATTGTTATTTCAAATATAACAAATAACAAAAAAACAATTAAAAAATTTAAAACAAAAATAAGATAATTTTCTGGTGAAAAAAGTCCAAAAAGAAAAAGAAAAAGAAAAGATAAAACCAACCTCAAAACACTACTTAATAAAACAAGAAAAACGCCCCTTTTTTTTTGTAATAAAGCATTTTTATATAATGTTCTAAATAAAATATCAAGTGAAATATTAAACATTATAATAATCACAAAATATTTATGAAAATATGTTGAATCAATAAAATAGATAAGTATTCCAAAGGATATAATAAACGTATAAAAGATTCTACTAATTTTCGTTACATTAATCACCTATCAACATTTTTATAAATTTTATACAATGAGTAAAAAAAGGAAACAATTGGAAGGGTCATTGTAAAAATATAAAACTGAATTTCAAAAAAATAATCAATAGAATATCCAGCGATTGTTGATATCAATAAAATAAAAAAAAATTCGAAACTAAGATTAAGGTATTTTAAAAAATATCTTTTACTAGTCATTATTATTATCAGATGGTTCATTATCTGGAATAGTTTCTTCTTCTACTCCCCCCATATTACAAGCTCCATTAAAAGTTGCTCCCGATTCAATAATTAAATTTTTACTTGAAATATCACCCTGTATTACTGCTGATGATTTTAAAATAAGCAATTCCGTAACATTTACTTTTCCAGTAATTTTTCCAGCAATTTCTGCATTTTCAGCAATAACATTTCCATCTACAGTTGAAGTTTCTCCGCAAGCAACTTTTGAAGATGATTTAATATTGCCAATAACCTTCCCTTCTAATCTAATATTACTCGCAGTACTAAGATTACCTTTTAATTCACTTCCTTCCCCAATTATATTATTTGTTCCGTTTGAATTATCCACTTTTTAAATATTTGGTTTTTTAATAATATTACAAATTTAGTTATAATGAAATAAATTCTGAAGGATTTATAGATTTACCATCTAACCATAATTCAAAATGCAAATGTGGCCCAGAAGATAATTCTCCTGTATCTCCTATAATTGAAATCACATCGCCCGTTTTAACTGACTGACCAGGTTGAACAAATATTTTAGAATTATGCTTATACATGGAAATGATATTATTAGGATGAACTATTGAAATAACAAAACCATTATCCTTTGTCCATGAAGACAATATTACAATACCATCAAAAACTGATTTCACTGGTTCATCTTTCTTACAAACATAATCTACTCCAAAATGCTTTTGAGATGGATTATAAACACTTGATACAATACCAGAAGAAACTGGAGAAATAAGTTTTAAAAAAATATTTTCATCATAAGATAAATAATCATTAATCTCAGAATAATTGATGTTTTTTTCAAATTCTTTCCTAAAAAAAGAATCAACAGCAGCATAACTAGATTTAATATCATTTCCTAAAGAAGATTCTTCTTCAATTTCTAATTCTAATTTTCTGTTTTCTTCTCCTGATATAATAACCATAATATTTTCAATAAACTGATCTTTTACTTCAACTGAACTAATTAATGAATCAATAGAAGTAGATAAATCAATTATTTGCTCATTAGCTTTTTGTTCAGCATATCTAGGATCAAACCATTTTTTTAATATTGTAGTTGATAAAAAAAAAGAAAATGAAAATATTATAAAGAAAAATAAAATCGTATAAATGATTAAATTGAAATTTGAAAAATCAAATAAAATTATGTCTTTAAAATCTCTTTCATTTCTAAAAATTATTTGAAGTTTAAACTTAAACCACTTAATGATTTTATGTCTCATATTAAAAAAATAATTAATACCAATTTATTTATAAAAATAATTATTAAAAAGAATCGTTTTCTAAAATGTTAAATTAAATGTATGATTAATTATACAAATAAAATTAGATTATATACATCAATCTTTGTTTTAATAACTTTAAATGCATGTAATTCTATAATAAATAAAATCTATGATGATACCACAGCTAAATACAATGCGTATTTTGTTGCTAATGAAATTATAAATGATATTGAACTAAATCTTGAAAATAACACAGTCATTAATTATGATAGCTTAATTCCAATAAATTATGCTATTGATTCTTCTGTAGTCAGCCAACATAGTGAAAAAACAAAAAAAAGCATAGAAAAACTTTCTATACTTATTCAAAGACATCCTGAATCAAAATATGTGTACCCAAGTTATGTTTTAATAGGGAAATCAAGATTACTTGATTTAAACTTAAAACAATCTATAATTACTTTCAAATATGTTAATTCTAAATCCAATATAAAAACCCCCAAAGATTTAGCTTTAATAAATTTAATGCGCTCATATACTGAAAACAAACAGTTTAATGAAGCTAAAGAGGTATACGACTATCTTAAAAATAAAACCATATATAATGATTATCAAATAGATTTCTATAAGTATTCTGTTTACTTATTTAAGCAATTAAAAAAGAATAGTGAACTGCTTATTAACTTAAAAAAAATAGAAAATCTTACAAAAGACAAGACATTAGAAAATAAAGTCTATTTCTTAATCGGACAAATACATTTGAATAATAATAATTATGATGAGGCTCAACAATATTTTGAAAGATGTATTAAAAATAATCCAAAATTAGAAATCGAACTTTACGCAAAATTATACTATGTCAGATCATCAACAAAATCATCAGATGAAGAGACTATAAACAAATATTTTAAAAAATTAATAAGAGATAAAAAAAACTATGATTATTTAAATAGAATTTATTTCGAATTAGGACAATATTATTATGAAAAAGATTTTTTAAATAAAGCGCTTGACAATTATAAAATATCAATTCAAAAAACAATTAACAATAAAAATCTTTTATTCAAAGCACATCTAGAAATAGCAAATATTCATTATTATAAATACAACAATTATTCTATATCGAAACTATATTATGATAGCGCTTTACAAAATATTAATAGAGAAAATGTGCTTTATAAACAATTAAAAGACAAAAGTGATGTACTAAATAAATTAGTAGATAATTTATTAACTATCAATAAAAATGATAGTTTAATATCATTAACAAAACTTTCAAAAAATGAACTAGATAATATATTAAATGATTATATAAACAAACTAAACAAAGAAAAGAAAAAGAAAAAAGTTGAACTAAAGGAAAGTTTAAATTTTTATGATGAAGATTCTAAAATCATAAAAACAACTAATAATTCTGTCTGGTATTTTAATAATATATCAATTGTTAATAGAGGAAAAGATGAATTCTATAGCAAATGGGGAGATAGAAAACTAACAGATAACTGGAGAGTACAATCAAAAATCCTATTCATTTCAAATAATGAAAAAGAAAAAGAAATAGAAAAAAAATCAATCATAACTTCAGAAGAAAGAAATAGTGAAACTGTTAATAAAGAATATTTAATTTCTCTATTGCCATTTAAAATTGAGAATAAAAAAATTCTATTAAATGAAATTGAAAAATCTTTATATGAGCTCGGTAAAATTTATATTCAAAATCTAAATGAAATTAACAAAGGAATAAATACATATACTCAATTAATAAATAGGTTTTCTGAATCAGAATATTTGCCAGATGTATTATATCAATTGTATCTACTCTCTGAAGAAAAAAATTATTATAAAAATTATATAATAGAAAAATTTCCTGAATCAATTTTTGCTAAGCTAATTATCAATCCTAATTATGAAATAGATGAATTTGAAGAGTATAATTTATTACTTGACTTATATAAAATATTATATGAAAAATTATTATCAGAAAAAAATGATTATGTAATCAGACAAATTGATTCTTTAGAAATACTTTACAAAAAAAATGAATACTTTGAAAACTTATCACTTCTAAAATCAATAGCTAAAGGTAAAAAATATGGAAATTTTACACTTCAATATGAATTAAAAAAATTTTTAAAAAATTCATTACTTACAAACACATCAGAATATGCTAATTCATTATTAAACTCTGCTAAAAATGTGCAGAAAAAATTTATTTTTTCCGGATTACCAAAGCTTGTCAAAGAAAACAACTATAAATTTTATTATATAATAATAAACAATGATAAATCAGATCTTGTTTTTAATATAATCAATAAAATCACCAAAGAATTAAACTTACAAAACGTCTATATAGATAAGTTTATATTAAAAGAAAATTTTGAATTTTATGCTATATCCGAAACAAATTGGCAAGATTTAAAAACTATAGAAAAAAAATTCAATGATTATATTTTAAACAAAGAGTCAAAAGTAAATGCTAATTTTGTAATAGGAGAAACAAATATGAATATTCTATTTGAAGCAAAGAATTTTAATCATTTTATAAAGTTTTATAATAAATGAGTTCACTAAAAAAAATTATAAAAACAATATGGGTTATATCTACATTATCAATTATTATTTTTGTATTTGGAATTTATTCAATAAAAATTGACCTATTTGGATTATTTGGTGGAATGCCAAGTTTACAAGATCTAGAAAAACCACAATCAGAATTATCTTCAGAACTTTATTCCAATGATACAATCTTACTTGGAAAATATTTTAGATATAACAGATCTCCCGTTAAATATCATGAATTATCAAATGAACTCATCACAACTTTATTAGTAACGGAAGATATAAGATTTTACAACCATTCTGGAATAGATTTTAAAGGTCTTGTAAGAGCAACCTATGGAGTATTTAAAAACATAATTACTTTAGGAAGTAGTGGATTAGAAGGTGGAGGAAGTACAATCACACAACAATTAGCAAAAAATTTATTTAAAATAAGAAAGGAAAGGAAAGGAAAATTAAATAATGTGCCTTTCATAGGATTAATGATATCAAAAATAAAAGAATGGATTGTGGCAGTGAAACTAGAAGAATTTTATACTAAAAATGAAATACTCTCTATGTACTTAAATACTGCTGAATACGGTAGTAATTCATATGGAATAAAGGTGGCTTCAAAAACTTATTTTAATAAGCTTCCATCACAAATTAATTACAATGAAGCTTCTATTATTGTGGGATTATTAAATAAGCCCACAAAATATAATCCATTTTATAATCCAGAAAATGCTATAAATAAAAAAACAGAAATTCTATATAATCTTTATAAATATTCTAAAATTTCAAAAATAAATTTTGATTCGTTAAGCGTATTAGGTTTAAACTTAACATATAAAGTTGAAAATCAAAATGCAGGACAAGCCACTTATTTTCGAACTGTAGTAAAAAATTATCTTATTAATTGGGCAAAAAATAATAGTTATGATCTTTTCTCAGATGGACTAAAAATATACACTACTATTGATAGTAAAATGCAATATCATGCAGAAAATGCAGTTGCAGAACAAATGGAAAGACTTCAAAATGTCTTTAATAAACATTGGGATGGAAAAAATCCATGGATAGATGAGAAGGGATATGAAATAAAAGATTTTTTAAAAAATTCAATAAAAAGAACTAAGCGTTATAAAAATCTTTTAAAAAATAATAATGGAGATACCACAAGGGTATTCGATATACTTAATGAAAAAAAAGCAATGAAAGTATTTAGTTGGGATCAAGAAATTGATACTATTTTCAGTGTAATAGACTCTTTAAAATATTATAAAAATTTCCTTCAGGCAGGATTCATTTCTATAGAACCAAAAACAGGTCATATAAAAGCTTGGGTTGGTGGTATAAACCATAAATATTTTAAATATGATCACGTTAAACAAGGTAAAAGACAACCAGGATCGACTATAAAACCAATAGTTTATGCTGCAGCGATAGATAATGGTTATTCTCCTTGCTATCCAGTTGTTGATGCTCCTGTTGTTTTTGAATTACCTGGACAGGATCCACCTTATTGGAGACCCGATAATCATAATGGTAAATGGACAGGTGAAACCATGACTTTAAGAAAAGCCATGGCAAAATCTGTAAATTCTATTACAGCATTCATAACCAAAAAAATTTCTCCAAAAACAGTAGTAGATTACGCTAAAAAGCTTGGCATTAAAAGTAAATTAGAGCCTGTTCCTGCTGTTTGTTTAGGCGCAGGAGGGGATGTTTCATTATTTGATTTAGTTGGTTCTTACAGCACATTTATTAATAAAGGTATATGGACTGAACCATTTTTTATTTCTAGAATTGAAGATAAGTATGGAAATTTAATTCAAAAATTTGTTCCAACTAAAAATGAAGCTTTAAGTGAAGAAACAGCATTTCTAATGCTACATATGTTAAAAGGATCAAAAGAAGAAGAAGGAGGAACAGCAAGAGGATTAAACCCTGAATTAACCGTAAACAATGATGTTGGAGCAAAAACAGGTACAACACAAAATGCTTCTGATGGATGGTTTATAGGAGTAACTCATAATCTAGTATCAGGAGCATGGGTAGGCGGGGATGATAGAAGTATTCATTTTAGAGATTGGGCTTATGGACAAGGTGCAAGAACTGCAATGCCTATATGGCAACAATACATGTTAAGTGTTTATAATGACTCTACAACAAATATTAATAAAGGTAAATTTGACAAACCATCAAAAAAAATAAGTATAGAAATAGATTGTTCTGTATATAATAATGATTTGAAAGATGATTCATTAAATATTTTCATTGATAAAATAGATGCATCGGACATCTTCTAAACAATGAAAGAAAATATTAATAAAAGAATCCCTAAACTACCAGGCATTTATAAATTTATAAATCAGCAAAACAAAATTATTTATGTAGGAAAATCTAAAAATTTACATAATAGAGTAAGAAGTTATTTTAATAAAAATCAAATAAATAGAAAAGTTGCGAAAATGGTAAATGAAATAAACCAAATTTCTTACATTATTTCTGAAAATGAACATGATGCCTTACTATTAGAAAATAACTTAATCAAGGAAATTAAACCAAAATATAATATTTTATTAAGAGACGATAAAACTTTTCCTTATATAGTCATATCAAAAGAGCCTTATCCAAAAATATATAGTTCAAGAAAAATTAATCCAATAAAAGAAGAAATATTTGGTCCTTATACTAATGTTAAAGGAATGAAAAAAACACTTTCAGTTATTAATAAACTTTATAAAATTAGAAACTGTAATCTAATTCTAAATAAAAGTAATATTGAAAAGAAAAAATTTAAAGTATGTTTAGAATATCATATTGGGAATTGCAAAGGCCCATGTGTTGGTTATCAAAAAGAAAAGGATTACAATCAAGATATTCAAGAGATAAAATCCATTCTTCTTGGAAAGAACCACAATCTTATTAACAATCTTAAAGAAAAAATGAAATTTTATTCTGATAATTTAAATTTTGAAAATGCACAAAAAATAAAAGAAAAGATTAACACCTTAGAATCATATAACAATAAATCCATAATCGTAAATCATAAATTAAAAAATTTAGATGTGTTTGGTATAGATAAAGACAACTTCAACTACTACATAAATTATATGAAAATAAATAACGGCATTATATTAAGTAGTGAAACATTTAAAACAAAAAGAAAATTAGAAGATGAATCTGATAGCTTAAGACAAATTATTTTTAATGTTAGGAAAAAATATAATACCCATCAAAATAATATTATTACAAATCTTAAATTAAATTATTCAGAATATGATGGAATGAAAATTCACTATCCTAAAGCAGGAGATAAGAAAAAATTAATTAACATGAGTTTAAAAAATGTTCTTTTTTATAAAAAAAATATAATTAATGAAAATAAAATTAAAAAATCAAGAACAACAAATTTATTACTAGAAATTAAAAAAAAATTAAATTTAAAAACTATCCCATCAATCATTGAATGTTTTGATGTTTCAAATATGCAAGATTCTAATATTGTTGCTTCTATGGTTTCATTTCTAAACGGCAAACCAAATAAAAAAGAATATAGAAAATATAAACTTAAAAATATAAATAAATCAAACGACTATGAATCAATAAAACAAATTGTATATAGAAGATATAAAAGGATGTTAAAAGAAAAAACCTCATTACCGAATTTAATTATTATAGATGGTGGGAAAGGGCAATTAAGCTCAGCAATTATTGCATTAAAAAAACTAAACCTATACAACAAAACAAATATTATAGGTATAGCAAAAAAGTTAGAAGAAATATATTTTCCAAATGACTCTATACCAATTTTACTAAATAAAAAATCTGAACATCTTAAATTCATTCAAAAAGTTAGAAATGAAGCACATAGATTTGCAATCTCTTATCACAAAAACTTGAGAAGCAAAAATTTTATAAAATCTGAATTAGACAATATTTTTGGAATAGGAGAAAAAACTAAATTTAAACTTTTAAAAAAGTATACCTCCATTGAAAAAATTAAAAAAATTAAATTTGAATATCTTGCAAAAGAAATTGGAAATAAAAAAGCAAAAAGTATTATAAAATATTTAAAAGAAAAAAATTAATATTCCCAAAGATTAGACTCCCATTCCATCAAATCCTGTTCAACCTGAACGCTAGCCATAATACCATTTTTTCTAGAATTTGCATAAAGCTCACTAACTCTAATATCATCTGCATTTGCTATTTTTACAATAAGTCCTTTAAATAATCTCAATAAAAAAGCATCTCCTAAATTTTTATGTTGAGCAATATTGGTTTCATTAAACCATATTGCTTCTTTTGGCATAGATTTAAATAAATTATATAAATCAATAAATCTAAATGAAGCAATTGGTTTTTCAAATCCTCCAAGATTAAAAAAGCTATCTCCTGGAAGATAAAGACTAATAGCTTGAATATCAAAATAAATTCTAGAATGAATTCTATCAAAGTATAAGTCTTCTCTTATTTCAATAATATTAAATTCTCTTTTTGGAATAAACTGTGGCCCAGTTTCTTCTTCTTCTTCCGTTGCAAATGGGTCATCATCTAAAGCAGCAAATGGGTCATCAAATCCTGCATCAGTAAATTCATCTTCTTCCTCACCTTCATCTTGAGTAATTCTTTGTAAAAACTCTTCACGACTCATAACATTATCATCATTGACAGAATCATTTAAATAAGGTATTAAAACGCCCTTTTCAACACCTTCAATAAGTATTTTAGAAAGTTCTCGATTTCTAGCAAAAAAAGGTTTATTCTGTTTTTCTCCAAGATCAACCCTCCTCCATAACGTTTTTTTCCAAAGCAAATAAGATTCATGCACTTGCCTTAATGAAAGTGGGTTATATCCATCAGAAACTTCAGCTTGAGAATAAGTTTCATCTACAGATGCAAATGATAATAAAACAAAAAGTACGAATATCTTATTTAGTTTACTCATAATTTAATTTAATGGAATAGTTATAACTCGTGGAACAAAATTTCTGAAATTTTCAACATCTCCCCTAAAATTAGCTCTAGCAACTTGTTTTATTTCTATAACAATATTATCACCCTTTCTTTTACCAGCAAGTTTTGATAAATTAATATTTTTACTTGTTGCCCTAACTCTTGAAACACCCCTACCTGCCCTAACTAAATTAATTTCTGCTTCTCTAACCTGAAATCTTGCATCTTTTGGTAAAAATGCAGCAAAACTTTCATCTGGAATTGCATCAAGTGAAAAACTTGCAGTATTAACTGGAATCCCTCTTTTTGAATCTATTTGTTTTCCTTTTATCCTAGCTTGTATTTCCGGAGCAGGAATTTTTCTTACTCCAAAAGACTTTGTTCCAAGAAAATTACCAGCATTACTTACATTTAAATCTACTTTAGAAGTATTTGGAATTATTGTTATTTCACCCGTTCCAGACCCTCTAACTAAATCTCCCCCGTTAACAGTAAAACTAGGATTATAATCTGAACCTAATGCAGGTACCTGTACTTGAATTTCATTTCCACAATTTAAATATAATGCTTGAACAGATGCAGATTGTATTTGAATTACAGGTCTTGCAACATAATAATCAATAGTATCAACAAATGTGGTGTCCTTACCACCAGGTAGAGTGACACTAATAGCACCAATATAACTTTGCTGAGATAATCCCTCTCTATCGTATCGACCTCCTTTAGCTGTAAACTCATAATAACCCCTTCCATTAGTGACGTCTAATGTATCTCCATCTGCTGTCATAATAGGAATTATAGCTGAAGATGCTGCTGATAAAAATATTTGTGTTTTATATTTAGCTCCAGCCGCAACAACTTTTTGTTCAGGTAATGTTGTCAACGATACAACATCAAACTTTAAATCTGCAGCTCCAACCGAAGCAGCTAATTTTTCTAATGCTTTAATTTCTAAATTGATTAAATCGCTCTGAAGTTGACTAATACTTGCCAAACCACCAACCATCGGAGTATTATATCCAAAATTTAGCTCTTTAAATGGCAAATGCCCAAAACTTTCATCATCCCTATAAATATCAATTTCAGATGCATCTCTAGCAAGGTTATGGACACTGGAAGTATCCTCAAAAATTTCTTCAGCAATAAAAGATGAATATTTATTTAATCTTATTTTTAAAGTATCTCCATTACCTAGTTTTACCATAAACCTAGAAATTGCATCTGTATCTGTATAGCCCTTGTATTTGCCATTACTATCCTTACCGCCTGTCATATTAGCTATAGAATCTTTAACTTGATTCATATACACTAAAAGTGAACGAGCATTAGCTCTGACTTGTTCTGCTTTTTCTAAAACTTTTAAATCTTCAGATCGATTCCCAGAATCATCAACAGCCGCTCGAATAGCCTCTACTTTATTTATATTATCCGTTACTTTTTCAGCATTAGTTGCCTCAAAACTTTGATTTATTAAAACAAATTTCTCAAGAACAGCAGTATCAACATTAAGAGCCAACATAGCAATTAATACCAGATACATCAAATTAATCATTTTCTGTCTTGGACTCATTTGACCACCTGCCATAACTATTTGGTTTTAATTTATTTTATAACTAAAATTTTATTTATGCATAGCATCATACATACCACCATAAACCTTATTAAGTTTATTCAAATTATTAGTAAGTGCTTCTAATTCAGCACTTAGCTTATCTGCTTGAGCAGGAGTTGATGCCATTCCTTTAGCTGAATCCGTTATTGCACTTGCTGAAGAAACAATAGCTTTCAAAGATTCTGATGCAGAGTGTAAATTATTTTTGTATTGATTAGTCAATGCAACAGCTTCTTTTAAATTATTGGATGAACTAGCCATATCCTTAGCTGCAGATGAAATTGTTCCATATGAAGTATTTACAGATTTTAATGATTTACTAGCCCCTTTTATACTTTCAGCATAATCTTGAGTCGCTACAGACGCGTCGGCAAGATCATTTACGTTCTTAGTCTGTGCTGCCAGCTTCTTTAAACCAGCACCAACACTTCTTAAAATCTCCGGTTCGATTTTTGCTTCTTTCATCATAGCATCCATATTTGCAGTAGGAGATCCTGATTTTCCACCTGGAGCTAATTGAGGATAAACTTTAGTCCAGTCTAACTCATGTACCGTTGGTGGATCAAAAGCACTAATTGTAAAAATAAGTGCTTCAGCAGATAAACCTATTATCAACATTGCATTTGCAAATGGCCAGTGTTGAAGTTTAAATAGAGCCCCTAATATTACAATTGCCGCACCAATCCCATAAACGAAGTTCATATTATCTTCATTCTGAATCCATCTTAAAATTGGATTATTTGATTTTTCTTTTGTTATCATCTTATTTAATTAATTGTTTATATACTTAAATCTAATATTTTTTTACTAAAAGCCATCTAAATTTCTTCCTAAGTGAGGCAAAGCTGTTCTAAATCCAATAAAAGCTCTAGTAGAATCTTTATATTCAAAAGTTCTTGTAGAAACTTCAATAAAAAAAGCAATATCTTTCCATGAACCACCACGAACAACTTTTTTATCATTTGTATCATCTCTATAAATGGGATTTAAATCCCATACAGTAGGATTATACGCATCTAAATAAGCATCCTCACACCATTCAGCAACGTTTCCAGACATATCATACAAACCAAAATCATTAGGGAAAAATACTCCTACTGGTGAAGTGTAAGCATACCCATCATCAACATAGTTTCCTCTTCCAGGTTTAAAATTAGCAAGAACACAACCTCTTGAATTTCTTGTATATGGATTTCCCCATGGATATTTTACATTGTCTCTACCTCCTCTTGAAGCATATTCCCATTCTGCTTCAGTTGGCAATCTAAAAGATGGAAATGGTAATAACCCATCTTCCTCTCTATATGAATTTAAAAAATCTCCTCTCCATTTTGTAAATTCTCTTGCAGAAGACCACGATACACCAACAACTGGATACTCATCAAATGCTGGATGAGACCAATAATATGCTAATAAAGGATCTCCATAATGGTGTGTAAAATCACTTGACCAAACAGTAGTATCAGGTTTTAAGCTTTCAATAGTTAGCCCCTCAGATAATTCATATTCTGGATTATCCTCTAAGTATTGAATAAATTGTCTATACTCATCATTAGTAATTTCGGTATCATCCATATAAAATGCACTAATAGTAACTTGTCGATTAAAATTACTTTGATCCGCTTGAATATTTTCATCTGCCTGTCCCATGTAAAACCTACCCGTTGGAACATAGACCATACCATACTGAGATGACATCTCAAACCCTTCTCTATCAGTTGTTCCAACTAGTTGTCCACGAGGATTTTTTTTGCTTGCTCCTCCTCCAAATAAACTACACCCTCCAATTGCTATTGCAAGAAGAAAATATAAAAAAGAATTAATGCTATTTTTATTGTTTACCATATAATAACTGCAAAGTTATGATTTAACTTTAAAATATCGAAATTATTGTTCGAATGATAAATATTTAGTTTGGTGCTGGACAAAGATAATAAAAGTTAGATTTAATTATAAAAAAACTTTTTTTATCAAAAAAAAAATCAATATATAAATCTAGGTGTTCTAATTGGCTTTTTAAGCTGTGGTGTAGGTAAGTCATATCTAAATACAATCTCATGTGAAGTTGCTGACTTTGCACTAACATTATTTGTAACATAATCAAAGGCATAACCAACAAATAACTTGTTTTTCTTTAAAAACTTATATCCCAAGAACATCACAATAGCTTCTTCATAACGATATGAGGTTCCAAAATTAAATTTCTCTTTATAAGTTGCAAGAGCACTTACATCAAATGTATAAGAAATTAAATCCGTTCTTAATAACAAATATGGTTCAACAAATAAGTCTCTATCTACAGAAATAGTATATTTCCCAAGAAATGTAATGTTTGTAAATTCTTTATTAACTAAATCTTTTAATCCAAAATTAAATGATGGCTGAGATATGTTCTTTAATCCTACACTTAGTAATAAGTTATCATTAAAATATGAAACCCCAAAGGCCACATCTGGTTTTGATTGTGTTTCTTTGCCACCCACATTAAAAGGATCTGAAGAATCAACAAATATTAATGAACCAAAATCAAGAGTAGTACTCTTAAAAGATGGAGATAAACTAAAACTTATAAATGAATTTCCTATTTTTTTCTTAAGACCAAAATAAGGAGAAAAATTAAATGATGATTTTGGCCCCAAATCATCAGAAATAAGATTCAATCCAAAAGAATATACTTTATCTCTACTTTTCATATTAAGTGACAATATTTGTGTGTTTGGCGAATTTCCATTATTTCCCATTTCCCAAGTAGATGAATAGTTGAGCCATTGATTTCTATATATAAGAACAACATTATTATTTGTATTTACAGAAGATAAACTTGTGTTAACAATTGACGGATTAATTAAATAAGTACTAAAATATGGATCTTGTTGAGCATAAATAAGATTAAAAACACTAAAAAAAAATGTTGTAATAAATATTTTTTTTAATAACGAATTCTTTTTCAAAATTATTTATTTGATTGTTTAATATATAATTCAATAGCTCTTGTCATTGAAGGAACATCCTTCATGGGAGCCTTAATATCTAATTTTAATTTATTTTCTTTAATTGCTTTAGCAGTATTACGACCAAAACCAGCAATTCGAGTATTATTTTGTTCAAAATCAGGAAAATTTTTAACCAAAGAATCTATTCCAGAGGGAGTATAAAAAACCAAAATATCATAAAAAACTTTTTTAAGTTTTTTTAAATTCCTTGGAACTGTATTATATATAATAGCTTCTGAATAAACACAATTTTTATCTTTAAGAAATTGAGATATCGTATCTCTAGTAATATTAGAACAAGGAAATAAATATTTTTCATCAGGAAATTTCTTCATTATTTCTTTCATAGAGGAAATTAATTCTGCAATAGTTCTGATTCCAATAAAAATCTTTCTTTTTCTAATAACGATATATTTTTGCAAATAATTTGCGGTTTGTTCTGAAATACAAAAGTATTTCATATCTGTAGGTATGTTAATATTCATCCCTTCAGCAATTCTAAAAAAATGATCAACAGCATTTCTACTAGTAAAAATGATTGCTGTATGATTTAAAATATTAATTTTTTGTTTTCTAAATTCTTTTATTGTAACTGGTTCTATTTGAATAAAAGGAACGAAATCTACTTTTAAATTATATTTTTCTGCTAATCTATGAAATGGTGTATTATCTTCTTTAGGTTTGGGTTGAGTTACTAAAATTGTTTTTACCTCATTCAATCTTTTCTTATCATATTTTATTTCTATCATATATAAGGTTTTAAATATTTGCAAATTTAATTAATTAATTATTGAATGAGATAATATTAAGCTCCTATAATAGAAATTATTTCTTTACTCAAATCAAAATAATAAGAAACATAAAGAAAAAATAATATTGGTAAGAAATCAGAAAATAAAATAAAAAAAATAAACTTAGTACTTCCAGAAGTATAAAACTTTTTCGTATTATAAAACAACAATACTGGTCTCAATAAAATTATAAATAATCCTAAAAATATAAAAAATGAATAGGCTATATCAAATGAAAACAACGTATAAAAAAGATAAGAAAAAAATATATTTATCAATGAAAAAAATATAGTTATTCTAATAAAATTAATAAGAAAAATAATCTTGAATTTTTCTGCTTCATTAATAAATAAAAAAAATAATTTAATAATTAAAATTCTTAAGGGAATATAAAATAGATATATAAAAAATGAAATAATCCATACTACAAAAAGACTAAATTCAAATTCTATCAAAAAAGTATAAATTTCATCTTTTGCAAAAAAATAAACATAAAAAAACGAAATAATTAATGAGTATATAATTATAGGAATTATATGAGCAGAACTTAACAAAGAAGATCTATATAAGTAATCCTCCTCATAACTAGAATACAAAATATATTTAAGATGAAAGTATTTTTTAAAGAAAAAAGGATAGTTTGTTTTATAATAAGTAAAAACAAATGTTATAATCAAAACAGAAACTAAAATTGTATCGAAATCATATACTGATTTTTCCAATATTTGTAATAAATAAATAAATAAATGGCAGGAATATATATTCATATCCCATTCTGTAAGCAAGCTTGTTATTATTGTAACTTTCATTTCAGCACTACAAAAAACTATAAAATCTTAATAAAATCTATTCAAGATGAAATTTATTTAAAAAAATTTTTTTTAAATAAAGAAAAAATAGAAAGTATTTATTTTGGAGGAGGAACACCTTCATTAATTAAATCAGAATATATTAAACAAATAATTAAAACCTTAAAAGTACATTTTGAAATAAAAAATAATTGTGAAATTACTCTTGAAGCAAATCCTGATGACATTAACAATCAAAAATTAAAAATCTGGAAAAAACTCGGAATAAATAGATTAAGTATAGGAATTCAAACATTTAATAATGCCATATTAAAAAGTATGAACAGAAGTCATAATTCGCTTTTAGCAAAAAAAGCATTAAAAAAAATTAAAACACAATTTAGTAATTACTCTGTAGACCTAATTTATGGGGCACCAAAATCTACAATAAAAACACTAAAAAAAGATTTAAAAATTATTAAAGATATCAATCCCCCACATGTTTCTATTTATAATATGACTGTCGAAAAAAATACCGTTTTTTATAATTTAAAGAAATTAGGAAAATTAAAATTTCCAAATATTTCATCAGTTCTCAAACAATATCAAATTATACATAAATCAATGATTGAATTAAAATATATAAATTATGAGATATCTAATTTTTCTAAAAACAATTTTATTTCTATTCATAATTCTAATTATTGGAAATCTAAAAAATATATTGGATTTGGACCAAGTGCTCATTCATATGATTTAAAATACCGCTATTGGAATAGCTCTAATAATCAAAAATATATTAATGAAATTAACAAGAAAAAACTTCCTGAAAAAAAAGAAAAACTCTCAAAAAATAATATTATTAATGAACATATTATGACAAGATTAAGAACTATATGGGGTTTGAATTTAAAAGAAATTAAAGAAAAATTTCAAATAGACTTGTATAGCATAAAAAAAAATGAATTGAATTTATTTAAAAAAGAAAAACACATTGAAATTAAAAACAACACAATCATATTAAACAAAAAAGGCAAAATTATTTCAGACTATATAACAGAAAAAATTATGCTTTAGAAAATTCTAAATTCAAAAAGTGACCAGTATAACTTAGCTTAGATTTTGCTAATTCTTCTGGAGTTCCCACACATATAATTTTTCCGCCTTTATCTCCCCCCTCAAGCCCTAAGTCTATAACATAATCTGAAGATTTAATAACATCAATATTATGTTCAATAATAAGAACAGTATTTCCTCTTTCAACTAATCTATTTAATACCAACATTAAATTTTTTATGTCTTGAAAATGAAGTCCCGTAGTTGGTTCATCAAGTAAAAAAAGTGTTTTACCTGTATCTTTTTTATTCAATTCCGAAGCTAATTTCACTCTTTGAGCTTCTCCTCCTGAAAGAGTTGTGGCATATTGCCCTAATGAGATATACCCCAAACCAACATCATTTAATGCTATTAATTTATTTGAAATTTTTGGTTGTTTATTAAAAAAATCTACAGCTAAAGAAACTGTCATATTTAATACATCTGAAATAGATTTTCCCTTAAATCTAACCTCTAAAGTATCTCGATTATACCTTTTCCCTTCACATACTTCACAATTAACAAATACATTTGGTAAAAAGTCCATTTCTACTAACCTTAATCCTGCTCCTCTACAATTTTCACATCTTCCTCCTTTTACATTAAATGAAAAAGCACCTTGTTTTAATCCTCTAATTTTAGACTCTGGTAATGAGGCAAATAAATTTCTTATATCAGTAAAAACTCCCGTATAAGTTGCTGGATTTGATCTAGGTGTTCTTCCAATTGGAGACTGATCTACTTCAATTATTTTATTCAAATATTCAATTCCTTCACACGAAAAATATTTAAGTGGAATTTTTCTTGATTTATTTATATGAGATTTTAATATTGGAGAAATTGTTTCATGAATTAATGTTGATTTTCCACTACCCGAAACTCCTGTTAAGGATATCATAAGTCCCAGAGGAAAAGAACAATTTATTTTTTTTAAATTATTTCCCTCAGCTCCAAAAATTTTTAAAAAATTTCCATTTCCTTTTCTTCTAATTATAGGAATTTTAATATCTAATTCTCTCCTCAAAAACTTAGAAGTAAGAGATTTTAAATTTAAAAATTCTTTTGGATTTCCCTTAGCTACAATTTTTCCTCCATCCACACCTGGTCCAGGGCCTATATCAATTATATTATCTGCTTGTAGCATCATATCTCTATCATGTTCCACAACTATAATAGTATTTCCTAAATCTCTTAACTCTTTCAATGACTTGATGAGTTTAATATTATCTCTTTGATGTAAACCGATACTAGGTTCATCTAAAATATATAACACACCTACTAACTGAGTTCCTATTTGAGTTGCAAGTCTAATTCTTTGAGCTTCACCACCTGAAAGAGATTTAAGGGGTCTATCAAGACTTAAATATGTAAGGCCTAAATTTAATAATAAATTTATTCTCTGAGATATTTCTTTAAATATAGGTTTAGCAATAATTTTTTGTTCTCCATTTAATTTTTTTTCAGCATTATTTAACCAACTTGAAAAAGTTTTAATGTCCATCTGATTTAATTCAGAAATATTTTTGTTATTAATTTTAAAATGTAAAGACTCTTTTTTTAATCTGTCTCCATTACATACAGAACATTTCTTTTTTAAAAAAAAATCATCCATAAATTCTTTAATTTTTTTGGATTTTACATCTTTACTTTTTTTCATAAAATCAATTACACCATGATACTTTACATACCATAATGTTCCAGGATATTTTTTTGAATTAACAGCTACATCATGATCATCTCCATATAAAATAATATCTAAAACTTTTTCTGGTATTTCTTTTATAGGACTAGAAATATCAAGTTTATGTTTTTTTAAAATAGATTGTATTTTTTTAAAAATCCACACATCCTTATATTGACCTAATGGAATAATACCCCCCCTACTTATACTTTTATCATAATCTTCAATAATAAGATCTTTTAAAACTTCATCGACAATTCCTAGTCCTTTACATGATTCACACCAACCATATGGTGAATTAAATGAAAAACTATTTGGCGAAGGATCATTAAAAGATAATCCTGTACTTGGATCAACTAAGTTTTTTGAATAAAAATTAGAGTTATTATTATCTAAAATATACATCGTACCGTCTCCGCTTTTTAATGCTATAGATATAGAATTTAATAGTCTCTGATTATTATTTTCTTCTATTATCAACTTATCTACTACAATTTCAATATCATGAATTGAATATCTATCCAATTGCAGATTTTTTGTTATTTCAACAATCTCTCCATCTATTCTAACATTAGCAAAACCTTTTTTTCTAATTTTTTGAAATAATTCCTTATAATGTCCCTTTCTACTTTTAACAACAGGAGCTAAAATTGAAATTGTTTTATTTAAAAAATCTTTTTTTACACTATCAATTATTTGCTCTTTATTTTGTTTTATCATTCGCTTACCAGACAAATAAGAATAAGCTATAGAGGCTCTAGCATATAAAAGTCTTAGAAAATCATAGATCTCAGTTAAAGTTCCAACCGTTGACCTCGGATTTTTTGAAGTCGTTTTTTGCTCTATTGAAATAACAGGTGAAAGACCATTAATTTTATCAAGATCTGGCCTTTGAATTTCTCCAATAAAAGATCTTGCATAAGCAGAAAAGCTTTCCATATACCTTCTTTGGCCTTCAGCATAAATGGTATTAAATGCTAATGAACTTTTTCCACTACCAGATACTCCGGTAATAACTATAAGGTTATTTTTTTTAAACTTTAAATCTATATTCTTAAGATTATTTTCTCTAGCACCTAATATTTCTATATGATTTTTCATTAAAAAATTACTTTTTACAATAAAAGTCTATCTGAGATATAAGTTTTTTTCCAATTAATCCAATCCCATCAAGAATTAAAATAGATTTCATATTATTGCAAATATTTATAATACGTAGCTGTAAATTTAATGATGCAATTAAATTCTTTTTTTAGAAATACAATTTTTTTAATTATCCTACCTTTAATTTCATTTGGTGAAAAAATTAAAATACCAAATATACTTTTTTCAGAAATAGAAATATCTAAACAAGAATTTAATGATTCAAAATATAATTCACAATCTTTTTCATGTCTAATACCATTAAAAATTATAAACTATGAAGTAGAAAAATTTTACTCAGAATTAGGTTCATTAACAAAAGAAAAAAAAATATTAAAGCATACAATAAAAAATAAAAATGAACAATTAAAACTGAGTAGTGTAATTGTCAAAAAAAATAAACGATCCTTTATTTATGTGACTGATATGAATGAGAATGAAGAAAACAAATTAATTATAAGAAATTTACTGTTATCAATAAAAAAGATTCTAAAAAAAAGATACATCAATGATTATATAAAAGAAATTGAATCTGACATCAAAAAAATTGATAAAAAACAAAATAAATTAATTCGCAAAAATCCTAAATATTTAGAAATAAACTCAATGTTTTTTTATAAACTATTTCAAAAAAATGAATCTAAAAAAGTAGATTTAAAAATATCATTAGAAAAACTATATGAAGAATTAGATGAGGCTAAAGCTGCTTATAATAATATATAAAATCAAATTAATTATTTATTTCAATCTTATTTAAGATACTCATAACAATTTCTCTCGTATTAACACCTTCAGCTTCAGCTTCATAATTCAATATTATTCTATGATTTAATACATCGTATGCAATTTCTTTTACATCTTCAGGGGTCACATAATCTCTATTTTGAAAAAATGCATTAGCCTTAGATGCAAGAACAAGATTAATACTTGCTCTAGGAGAAGCGCCAAAAGAAATATAATTAGCAGCATCCTCAAGCCCAATAGATTTAGGATTTCTTGTTGCAAAAACTATTTCTATTAAATACTTCTCTATGGACTCTGAAACAGAAATATTATTTATTTCATTTTGTATTGAAGTAATATCTTTTTTTGTAAGAATGGTTTTTATTTTATTATTAAAATTTAAATCTGACATTCTTCTCATTATTTTTAATTCTTCTTGTTTTGATGGATAATTAACATTTAATTTCATCATAAACCTATCTCTTTGAGCTTCAGGCAGTGGATATGTTCCTTCTTGATCAATAGGATTTTGAGTTGCCAATACTAAAAATGGTTGATCCAATTTATATGTATTATCACCTATCGTAACTTGTTTTTCTTGCATTGATTCTAAGAGCGCAGATTGAACTTTTGCTGGAGATCTATTTATTTCATCTGCTAAAATAATATTTGAAAAAATAGGACCTTTTTTTACTTCAAAAGTAGTTTTCTTTTGATTATAAATCATAGTTCCTATAACATCTGAAGGCAACAAATCAGGAGTAAATTGAATTCTTTTAAAATCAAGTTTCAACACATTAGCAAGAGTATTTATAGTGAGTGTTTTTGCGAGACCAGGGACACCCTCAAGAAGGATATGACCCTGAGTAAAAAGACCCATCATTAATCTTCTCACCATATAATCCTGACCTACAACAATTTTTCCTACCTCCTCAAATACATTTTGAATTTTATTATAATTTTTTGACATAAAAATAATTTTTGCAAATTTAACTATTAAATAACCTTAGAAATCGATAAAATGATGCAAAAAATTGTTAAAATAATAGAAAATTAAATTTTCATGAAAATAAAAAAATAGATTTTAAAAATTGAAAAATTTAATTTAATTCATACGATCAGAAACGGGTTCATTTCTTTTAATAAAAATTGCTGTAAATACAGAAAAAATTCCTACAAATAATAATCCCCAAGGACTAGATTTTAAAATACCAGATACAGTCGTTGAGTTTTTTATTGCTTCTTCAATAGCTGGAATTGATGCATCTATTGTTTCTTGAGGAGCGCCAAATTTCTCCATCATTTCAACACTTTTTTCAATTGATAAATCTGTCATTACTTGTGGTAAGTCTGGATCTATAACAGTATACAACAAAATCTGAAAACCTATTCCAATTACATATGATACAAGCATTACCAAAATAGAATATTTTAAAGCATTGCCATACGACAAAATTCCACCTATACTATTTCTATAAGTAATTCCAAGATATATTAATAAACCCACAGATATAATTAAACTAAGAATTCCAAACCACCACTCTACCATAAGCTCAACATTAATCATATAAGTTAGCGTAGTCAGAATAATAGAAACACCAGCAAGAATAATCCCACTTTTTAAAATTTCTTCTTTATAATTAATTGTATTTGATTCCATATTTATACGTTTTAATAAAATTAGCAAATAATAATTATTTTGTTGTTTATTTTCAACACTAAATAATTTAACTAATTTTTCATTCTTTCTCTTTTCGCTATCTCTTCAACTTCTTTATCTATATCATCAATTTCTTTAAATACAATTCTCAGCTTTTTTTCCAACTCTCTTAAAGTAGCCCTTGTTTCATCATCTAAATGATCAGATTTGTAAAGACTTAACAAATTATCTGCCGCTTTTGTTATTTTTTCTTTACTATCATCAACAAATTGATCAAATATTTCAAATTTATCTCTATTAATATTTTGGTCTCCATAAATAAAACCTATTGTATTATCACTCATTATTTTAAATTATGATTATAGTAATTTATTTATTTAATATATTTATTTATTCAAAAAAATAAAATAATATCAAAAAAATGATACTTAATCCAAAAAAAATATTCTTAATTATAACCCTTATCTGTTTAACTAATTACTCAGAATTATTAGCACAATCAATTCAATGGAATAATGATGAAAGTGGATTTTATAGAATTAAGGACAATGAATTAATACTTCATAGTACAAATGAAGATAAAGAAATTATTATAATAAGTAAAAAAGATTTATCACCAATCAATTCCAGCCCTCTCAAACTAAAAGGATATCAATTTTCAATTGATAGAAACAAAGCATTAATTTTTACTAATACAAAAAGGGTATGGAGACGCGAAACAAAAGGAGATTATTGGATTTTAGATTTAAATAACAAAAAATTAACAAAACTTGGAAAGGGGTTACCAGAATCTAGTTTAATGTTCGCGAAATTTTCTCCAAACGGAAACAATGTCGCTTATGTTAGTAAAGAAAATACAAATAAAGTAAGAAATAGCACTACTAATGCAAATATCTTTATTGAAAATTTATCGAATAATCAAATTAAAAAACTC
>Ga0209019_1000003_pt1 | contig 111992 bp, 113 predicted proteins | sample METZYME_3_300m_FD_187549 | JGI IMG/M metagenome (GOLD analysis project Ga0209019, IMG submission 187549) | Marine microbial communities from oxygen minimum zone in mesopelagic equatorial Pacific - METZYME_3_300m (SPAdes) (version 2) | ecosystem: Environmental > Aquatic > Marine > Oceanic... | reverse complement strand
GGAAGAATGCGGGTAGAAGCATTCGCAATCGGTACCCGGTTAACGCGAATTACGCGCGAATTGTCTTCGCGAGACCCAGATGCAGCGCTGAGAGCTGCCTCGGACGCAGTAGCCGACTGGTCAGGAGGCACTCGCCTAGGTGCAACCTTGAGAGATTTCAATGATTCTTGGGGGCTCAGAGGCATGGCGAGAGGAGCGATAGTGGTGGTTCTCTCTGACGGTTGGGACCGCGGAGAACCAGAGGTCTTGGCCGAACAGATGGAGCGCTTACATCGAGTGAGCTACCGGCAAATCTGGGTCAACCCGTTAAAACACACGCCCGGATACGCGCCGTTGGCACAGGGAATGGCGGCTGCTTTGCCGCACACAGACGAGTTCATCGAAGGCCACTCGTTCGAGTCGCTCGAACGACTAGCTGCTGTAGTTTCAGCCTAAACGTGGGAACATTCGAGTATGGATGAGATCTTCGATGACATCGAAAGGTGGCGCGCGTTAGGCCAAAGAGTTGCCATCGCACGAGTTGTCGACATTGAGGGCAGCGGCCCTCGTGATCCCGGAGCAGCCATGGCGGTCAACAACATCGGCGAGGTAGCGGGTTCCGTTTCTGGAGGATGCGTGGAGGGAGCAGTAGTCGGTGAAGCCCTCGAGCTATTGGAAGGCCGCAGAAAAGCTGGCATTACTTCGTTTGGCTATAGCGACGACGAAGCATTCGCGGTTGGGTTGACCTGTGGGGGAACAATCCACTTGTTCATTGAGGAACTCGACTGGTGACATCGATCTACGAACGCTTTCGAGACCTGATCCGCTCCGAGGTTCCAGTAGCCCTTGCGACCCTCATCGAGGGCCCCAACATCGGAGCGAAACTTCTCGTCGAGAAAACTGGTGCGACTTTGGGTGGTCTGGGCAGTGAACAGTTGGATCGAGTAGTTGGCAGAGACGCAATAGCGATGCTCGACGCGGGAACGAGCGAAGTTCGTCACTACGGTCCGAACGGCGAAGCTCGACAACACGACCTGAGCGCCTTTATCGAGTGCCACGCACGACGCCCCCACATGGTGATTTTTGGAGCCGTTGACTTCACTCGGGCGCTGGCTAGTCAAGCGAAGCTTCTCGGGTTCAGAGTGACGGTATGTGATGCGCGAGAAGTCTTCGCTACAAGGCGGCGCTTCCCGATGGCCGATGAAGTCGTTGTTGACTGGCCCAATCGTTTACTCGAACGAATAGGAAGTGATCTTGGCCCTCGCGACGCAGTTTGCGTGCTCACCCATGACGCCAAGTTTGACGTGCCAGCGATTGTCGGAGCGTTGCCGACCCGTGTCGGCTACCTCGGAGCAATGGGTTCCCGCCAAACTCACGAAAAACGAATTACACGACTAACGGAGGAAGGAGTAACCGTCGAAGAACTGGAGCGTGTGCGATCACCAATCGGTCTTGACATTGGAGGCCGAACACCCGAAGAGACGGCGGTTTCCATCGTTGCTGAGATTATTGCAATGCGAACAGATCGAAACGCGCCCAGTCTCAGCAAAGGCCAAGGTTCGATTCACTAAGCCAAGTGGTCAACTGCCCACTACCGTTCCCTACATGGACTTTTCTCTTTCTGAAGACCACGAAGCAATCCGCGACGGCGTACGCCGCGTATGCGCCCAATTCCCGGACGAATATTGGCGAGAAAAGGACGAGCAACACGAATTCCCTTGGGACTTTTATGAGGCAATGGCCGGTGGCGGATGGGTGGGTATCGCCATCCCTGAGGAATTCGGGGGCGGAGGCCAAGGAATTACCGAAGCATCAATTGTTTTAGAAGAAGTGGCAGCAAGTGGCGCTGCCATGAACGGTTGTTCGGCGATTCACCTCTCGATCTTTGGCATGGAACCCGTCCGAAAATATGGTTCGCCTGAACTAGCCAACGAAATCTTGCCTCAGGTTGCTAATGGATCGCTTCACGCCGCCTTTGGAGTCACAGAACCCGACGCAGGTACTGACACCACCTCCATTCGCACTCGAGCCGAACGCGACGGTGACGAATACGTGGTCAACGGCGCCAAGGTCTGGACCACGAAAGCCCCATACTGTGAGGTCTGCTTGTTGCTCGTAAGAACAACCCCCAAAGAGTTGTGTGACGGACCAACTCAGGGCATGACGTTGTTATTGGTTGATCTACAAGACCCCGCGGTGGACATCACTCCGATCCCCAAGGTCGGACGCAATGCGGTTGTTTCCTGCGAAGTTCGTTACGACGGTCTTCGAGTTCCGGTGAGTCGTCGAGTAGGGGAAGAAGGCGAGGGCTTTCGATACATCTTGGACGGACTGAACCCCGAGCGCATTCTCATATCGGCGGAGGCGCTCGGAATTGGACGTGTCGCTCTCAACAAGGCCGTCACTTACGCAAACAATCGCATCATTTTCGGCCGACCAATCGGGCAAAATCAGGGCCTGGCGTTTCCGTTGGCTGATAGTCATGCCCGACTTCACGCCGCGGAATTAGTCGTCCGAAACGCTGCCTGGCGTTACGACAACGGACTTGACTGCGGGGAACAAGCAAACCTGGCGAAATATCTGGCGTCTGAAGCAGCTTTCGACTGTGCGGACCGAGCAATGCAAACACATGGCGGTTTCGGATACGCCAAAGAGTACGACGTCGAGCGCTATTGGAGGGAGAGTCGGCTGATGAAGATCGCTCCGGTCAGCCAAGAGATGGTCATGAATTACGTCTCCAACAAAGTCCTCGGTCTGCCAAGGTCGTACTGACATTGTGAAGGTCGCCGGTGCACTCCTCGCAGCTGGAATCGGTTCGCGCTATTGCGGTCCGACCCACAAGCTTCTGGCCAACCTTGACGGGGAAGCGATAGTGAGACGTGCAGCCCGGTCGATGGTCAATTCAGGTCTCACGGATTTGCTCGTGGTTACCGGATCCGCGCCGGTGGAAGCTGTTTTGGCGAGCTGGCCTCAGTTGGAAATGCTCCACAACCCTGATTACGAAGAAGGAATTTCCACTTCCCTCAGGACGGCCACAAATTGGGCCGAGCGCGGTGGTTTCGACGCTCTTGTCGTCGGCCTGGGAGATCAACCGGGAGTATTGAGTACAGCGTGGCGGTCGGTTGCTGCTAGTAGTTCACCGATTGCAGTCGCCACCTACGGCGGACGCGCAGGAAACCCCGTTCGCTTGGCCAGCTCAGTGTGGCCTATGTTGCCCGATTCCGGCGACGAGGGGGCGCGCGTCCTTATGCGTACGAGGCCAGAACTAGTAGAACGGGTAGCCTGCGAAGGTTCGCCCGACGACGTAGATACTGTGGAGGATCTCGGAAGATGGAGTTGAAAAACGAATTCCGGGTCAGCGTTCCAGTCGAGCAGGCATGGGCAACTTTGACTGATGTTGAATACATCGCGCCGTGCATGCCTGGAGCTCAACTCACAGAGATTGATGGTGAGGAGTTCAAGGGCCAGGTAAAGGTCAAAGTTGGGCCGATTACTGCCCAATACAAAGGGTCGGCCAAGTTCATAGAGAAAGACCAAAGTCAGCACCGACTGGTGCTTGACGCAAGTGGACGCGATACGCGTGGAGCGGGCAACGCCGCCGCAGAAGTCACAGTCGAAATGACCGCCGACGGGGACGAAACCGAGATCATCATCACAACCGAACTAAAAGTGACCGGCAAAGTCGCTCAGTTTGGCCGAGGCATAATGGCTGATGTCTCAGAAAAGTTGATAGGTCAGTTCGTTGAGAGCCTTGAACAGAAGCTTCTCTCGGCGTCACCTACCGATGACGCCGCCGATCAGGATCCTCAGGAACACACGGTCGGCGATGATAACTCTGACGATGAAGCTTCAACGGAAGACAACTCGGGGCCACGAAAAATAGACATGCCTGAACCCGAGCCTGTGGATTTGCTCGACACGGCTGGCGCACCACTTCTAAAGCGATTCGGCCCCTTTGCAATCGTCGCATTGTTACTCGTCCTTCTTCGTCGCCGTAAGCGGTAGCGACTACAAGAGACCGATCGTGAACCTCGACGCCGTGAGAGTGTCCCCCGTAGGACTCCCATCGGAAGAAGAGACGGGTCGGGTCGCAGCGTTACTTGGAAGGGATCCTGCTGTCGCGTTCGAAATCGTGGTGACAGACACCGGGGGAGACCCTGTGGTAATCCGCAACGGACCGATCATGAATGACGGACGCCCGATGCCCACTCGATACTGGCTCGTAGGTCGCGATTTATCCCGTCGGGTAGCTCGTTTAGAAGGTAGAGGAGGAGTGAGAGCCGCCGAGGCGGCTGTCGATGCTGGTGAACTTGCCGCGACCCACGCCCGGTACGCGGCGGAACGAGACGGTGAAATACCTGAACATCATGTCGGACCACGACCCACGGGGGGAGTGGGGGGCACGCGCACCGGAGTCAAGTGTTTGCATACACACCTTGCCTACCATCTGGCTGTGGGTCAGGACCCCGTCGGCGCATGGGTTGTCAACCAGCTTGAGGCGGATCAAGGTGCCTGATGGCGAACCCGTAGCGGTATTGGACTTTGGTACGAATACAACGCGGTTATTGGTTACTAACGGCGGGAACCTGAATCTTCGGATGCATCGCGTCACTGGACTCGGCCGCGGTCTAGAGCGACTAGGCGAACTCAGCGAACCAGGCATCACAAGAACTCTAAAAGCATTGAGTGAGTTCAACGCCGTCATCAAAACTCACGGTGTTCAGAAGGTTCGAGCCGTGGCCACAAGTGCAGCTCGCGACGCGAAAAATCGAAACGAATTCCTCGGTCCTGCATCCGCACTCCTCGGTCACCCCCTTGAGTTGCTTTCCGGAGAACAAGAAGCGCGTTACGGCTTCTTGGGAGCTACCGCGGATCTAGACCCCCGCGAAGGGCCGTATTTGGTGCTTGACATTGGTGGCGGTTCGACGGAGCTCTCATTCGGACGTTCCTCTCCGGAGATGTACCGATCAGTCAATATGGGCTCCGTGCGGTATTTAGAGCAGTATTTGCTGAGTGACCCACCCAGACCTGAGGAGTTAAGCGGAGCAATTCAAATTGCGCGCTTACACCTAGATGACGTTGATCGAGAGCAACCCTCAATGGGAACCGCAGCCGCTCTCATAGGTGTAGCCGGAACGATTACCACTGTTGCCGCAGTCGAGATCGGCCTCGAACCATACGACCCTCAAGTGATTGACGGCTTCGTACTTCGACGAGAAGCAGCAGAAGACGTATTTCGGACCCTGGCCACCGAGGGTCTCGAAGACAGGATGCACAACCCTGGACTTGAAGCTGCTCGAGCCGACGTGATCGTTGCCGGCTGCTGCATTCTTGTAGCCGTGATGCGGCATTGGAGTTTTGAGAAGTGCGTGGTTCGCGAACGCGATCTTCTCGACGGAATTGCTGCTGAACTTCTCTAGCTTGAATCGGCGCTGTCAACGGACGCTAGTGTTCGGTCGGTGAGCGACCTACACACCCCGCGTCTGCTTCTTCGAGGTTTACGACCGAACGATTTTGTGCAATGGAGCGAGGTCCGCCGCCGTTGCGCATCCTGGTTAACAAAATGGGAGCCCGAATCAGTTGACGGAGCTCTAGACCCAACTCGGGACCCGGCCGCTTTCTCGGCTCGCTGCAGCGCGCGGGAACGCGAACGGCAACTGGGCACTGGCTTCGCGTGGTCGATGTGGCACCGGGGACAGTTCGTGGGTGAAATCAACGTAAATAACGTCGTCCGAGGTGCGTTCCAGAGTGGACACATCGGGTACTGGGTAGATGAGCGCTGGGCAGGTCATGGCTTTGTACCAGAAGCACTGGTCGCCGTTTTCGGACACGCGTTCGACCGTGCCGGGCTTCACCGTCTTCAAATATCGATCATCCCCCGAAACAGCGCCAGTCGGCGTGTAGTCGAAAAATTGGGCGTGCGGCATGAAGGCTTAGCTGAGGGCTATTTGAGGATTGCAGGAGTATGGGAAGACCACATGCGTTTCGGAATCACTGCTGAGGAGTGGGAAGAACGACGAGACGAGCTCTGGCAATTTGTGTCCAACATGGCCGTGAGTGCATAAATCGATAATCGATAGCGGTTACCAGACTCTGCCGTTCCCTGTTTCTTCGAGCCAGGCCTGACCGGGGCCACAACTTTCAGCGACCGGACACCATTTACAAGCGCCACTCGGCCTCTTGTGCGCTTGAGCTTGCCCGAGCCGAAGTTCGACTAGTCGTTCAATGCTTTCTGCAGTCCGACGTATCGCAGAGCGCAACAGATCCTCGTCGACATGTTCGACCTGAACGCGTCCTGCATCGACGTAAAAACTTGCGAGCAGCGCAGGTGGAACCCCGACGACGAGAGTTTCTAACAGAGCGTAAAATCGGAGATCGTCTAAGTGATGCGGTACAGAACGTCCCGTTTTGAGTTCAATAAGGACCCGACCGGCGGTTAACTCTTCTGGCCTGCCCAGGGTTAGGTCGAATCTTCCTTGAAGGACGATCTTTCCCTGGTGGAGTAATACCTTTCGGGGTAACTCTGTGGTGGGGTGCCAAGCGCTTCTCAATGGGGGAAAGGTGTCAAAAAAAGTTTGAAGGAGACCGGCGACCTCGCTGCGTATTTCTGCTCGCTCGACGTCTCCGAGACTCAGGAGAAATTCCGCTAAGCCATCGCCGCGGCCCATGATACTTGTGACCGCTTCGTCGACCAGCTCGGACGCGGTGCGTCCTAAAGGAAGGTGTATCGACAGTTCTACACACTTATGAAAAATTTGACCCCTGGTCATAGGAATACGCCACTCGAAGGATTGTTCTTCCTGCGCTTCGTACAGGGCTTCGCAACTGTTCACCGCATGTAGTTGGCGCTTAGAAATCCAAAGCGGTTCATCGAGTCGGTCGACGAAATCGATGGTCTCTCTTTCAAGTTCGAGTTCAATTTGGGCTGCCAAATTAGACGCGTGGGTGATGCGCTCTTCGTTCGGTAGCCGAATCAAGTCAAGAGTTGCCTTCTGAGCAGGGGTGAGTGACGTACCTGGGCCGCCGTCTGTAGTACCTAATTCGCTACTTGTGACCACAGATGCCACGGTAGCCCTCAAGAACGGACCAGGCTCGCCTCCGAAGTTCCGTGGGAATCACCTTTCGTCACCCGAGACCCTTCCAACAGAAGTCCACTTGGACTCTGCTCCTGTAGTTGTCCCACCCCTAGTGGAACCTTGACCTGATGAAGAACGCAACCGACAAAGGGAGAGGTATCGCTTGTGGTGCCGAGGCACGACAAAAGGGCGAGGCGAGTGTCTCAGCTATTGATAGCGCCCCGTCAGTGCACTTTTCGATGGTGGCTAGAGCGATTACCCGAGCCGGTAAGCGGATCGGACTTCACGTTCCTGGGTTCCGCAGTCCACCTCAGAGTGGTCAGCTAGACCGAACTGTGCGTCGCCACAAATCTGGGTCGATTGTTGCCGTACGGGTGAAGGGTCGACCGTTCGCTGCGGTTATAGGTGATCTAGTTGAAGGTGTTGTTGTTTGCAATCAGTTGACTCAGAGGGAAGCAGGCGACGTCCGAAATGTTTTGTGGCATGCGGCAATTCAAGTAGGTCAGAATGACGACTCGACGTCGACGCGTAGACCGACCGTCTTAATTCATCATTCGGATCTCGGAGAGACGACAGCGGCCGCTTAGAAAGACGTCGTGACCGATCTTGGGGCCTAGGCTTAGCAACGCCTTGATCACCAGCCCGGGTGGCGGAATGGCAGACGCAGAGGGCTTAAACCCCTCGGTTCCTAACGGAGCGTGTGGGTTCGAATCCCACTCCGGGCACTCTAAGAAGCGGCCGCCCTAAGCGATTCAACTGTCTCTGATCCTGGCTTGGTTCGGTTTCGCGCGGCAGCCACACATAGGTCGCGCAGGACTCGGTTGAGAGGCGTAGGTATCCCATACATTTCTCCGAGTCGAACAATCGCGCCGTTGAAGTGATCGACTTCCACCTGCCCCCGTTGAAAAGCAAGATCCTGCCATGTACTCGGATACGACCGCGTCGAAGGCGTTACCGGCGGGTTCGGTGGCCACACGCCTGGTTCTCTCAGGCGAGCGACCTGTTGTCTCAAATTTCGCTTTCCGATGGTGCGAGCCGAAATGTTGGCTGCGTCGAGAACATCTGCCGCTTCTTCATTCACGTCGCTGATGAACTGACGGTCTCCGGGGTTACACGAAACCTCCTGGACTGACAGATTGACCAATGCCAAGTATGCGTTTGCCAAGTTCCGGACAAGTTTTCCCCACTTGCCATCGATGACCCGATCGTCGACTGCAGCTTTCATACCTCCCGCAATCAGGTCAGACACCAATTCTCGGCAGATGGGGTCGTTTCCGGTTGGCCAACATCCAATCTCTAATAGACGACCACCTGAGTGCCGAACCGTTCCGGGTTCGACTATTTCAGCGCCCACCATCACCGTGCATCCGTACGTTCGATAGCCCTCTTTGCTCAACCACTCTTCGTTGCTAACCCCATTTTGGAAACAGACGATCGGTAGTTCCTGGTACAGCAGCGAGTGGTGCCGGACTGCCGCGAAAGTATCGTCGGTCTTCATGGCTAGAAGAACGACGGTTCGATCGTCTAGGTCAAGATCATGAGCGGTTGCCGAGGCCGGGAGACGCCAACGTCCCTCAGTGTTCTGGGTGACTTTCAATCCGTGAGAACGCAAAGCCTCCAGGTGAGCACCCCTCGCTACGAGTTGAACTTTGCGGCCAGCGTTCGCTAATCGGCTGGCAATCACACAACCAATTCCGCCTGCGCCGTGAACGACGTAATTAAGTGACTTCATCCCCACGACCCGTTGCCCGCTGGAGGATTCCAAACTTCGGTAATTCGCCCTGAACGAACCGTGAATATCTCTACCCCACAAATGGTTACGACACCCCCATCTTGGTCGACTAGATCGGCCTCGTAAGCGGCCGCTACAGACTCCTGGTCCTGAACGATCTTGCGGTTGGTAAAGCGCATCGAACGAAATTGTTGGTGGAATGAAGCGACGCGAAACTTCGCCTCTTCGAGGGTGAGTGTCACCCGAGTTCCGTCAGGCTCATGACGAACCATTGGGTCAGACACCAAATCGTCAAGAGCGTCAAGGTTACGTTGGTGATAAAGCTCATCGGTATAGCGGTCGACGATCTCTGCGGGAGTTGGTTCGTTCATGGTTTCATGCTTTCAGAAGTCGCGGTGTTAGCGTCGCAGCATGCGGAACTGGAATACAAGCCACCCGAACCTGATGGATCCGTTGTTCTGGCTGCAGCCTGCCGCGCAGTGCGATTCGGCGATAGCTCAACTACACAATGAGGCTCCACTGGGTTGGTTCGAAGAACCTCTGCCCGAAAATCCATATCTTCAAGCAGGGCCGGGATACTGGTGCGTGACTCGGCACGAGGACATAGCGACCGTGTCGCGAAACCCGGAGATCTACAGCTCTGCTCAAGGCATAACGATCACAGACGCGCCGCCGGAATTTCTTGAGTTTTTCAGTTCGATGATCTCAATGGACGATCCGCGTCATGCGCGTCTTCGACGAATCGTCTCGAAGGGATTTACTCCTCGGATGCTCAGCGCATTAGAAGATTCGGTACAAAATGTCGCTGCCTCGATCGTCGACGAAATCGCAGAGAGAGGACGATGCGACTTCGTTACCGACGTCGCCTCGGCTCTCCCTCTCAAGATTGTGTGCGATCTCATGGGAGTACCTGACTCGGCGTACGAAATGGTTTTTGCCAACACCAACATCATTCTCGGTATCGGCGATCCAGAATTTGCTCCTGAAGGCGTTGACTTTGTGACTGCACTTCTGAACGCAGGTTCTGATCTTGCACAGCTGATGGGCGAAGTCGCAGAGGCGAAGAAAGGCGGAGACGGACGCGACCTGACGAGCATTTTGGTAAACGCCGAACTTGAAGACGACCATTTAGATCAAGCTGACCTGGCCAGCTTCTTTGTCCTCCTGGTGGTAGCGGGAAACGAGACGACTAGAAACGCGATCTCTTGGGGTTTGAAGTACTTGACTGATAGCCCAGACCAACGCGCAGTGTGGGCGGCGGATTTCGAAGGGGTAGCTCCTACGGCGGTAGAAGAGATAGTTCGACTCGCTAGCCCGGTCACCTATATGCGGCGCACGGTTACCGAGGACACACTTTTGGGCGAACAAGAAATTTTGGAAGGGGACAAAGTGGCGATGTTCTACCTGGCTGCCAATCGCGATCCTTCAGTGTTCGATGATCCGTATCGATTTAATGTGCAACGCACGCCGAATCCTCAGTACGGCTTCGGTGGTCCTGGTCCACACTTCTGCCTAGGAGCTCATCTCGCGCGTCGAGAAATTACGGTGATGTTTCGTGAACTGTTCCAAAAATTGCCGGATATTCACGCGGTGGGGGAACCAGACACGCTGCAATCCTCTTTCATCCACGGTGTAAAGCACATGACGGCTGAATTTACGCCGGTGAAGACTCGCTAATGGCTCGCGCAACGGTAGGCCAGATTGAATTGGAGTACGACACAGTCGGTTCCTCAGCCGACCCAACGATTTTGTTGGTGATGGGGCTCGGAGCCCAGTTGATTCACTGGCACGAGAACTTCTGTGGAATGCTCGCCGACGGAGGCTTCCACGTTGTTCGATTCGATAATCGAGACGCGGGTCTCTCAACCAAGTTTGACGGTGTTGACGTCGACTTTGCCGCGCTTGTTGCCGGCGCGCTTGAGGGCCAAGAAGTTTTTGATACTCCGTACGACTTATCCGACATGGCCGATGACGCGTTTGGCCTGCTTGACGCCCTCGAAATTGAACGGGCACACGTGGTTGGCGCGTCGCTCGGAGGCATGATCGCTCAAACCATGGCCATAGAGCGACCCGAGCGATTGATCTCTCTCACCTCCATCATGTCTGCTACAGGCACCCGCGAGGTAATTGGCATTCCGGATGACTCACTTGCGTTGCTTCTTGCGCCGGCTCCGACAGAACGCGAGCAATACCTTGACTATTCCGCCAAGTACGCAACTTGGTGCAGCAAGAAATACTTCGATCCTGACGTCGCTAGACAGCACGCAGCGGTCGCATACGACCGCTGCCATTACCCAGATGGATCGGGCCGCCAGATCGCAGCGATGCTTGCCAGTGGAGACCGCGAATCTTCGTTAGCCAAGATGACCATTCCCACTTTGGTGATTCACGGGCGAGACGACCGGCTCATACTGCCGGAATTGGGAATGCGTACCGCTGCGGTAATCCCGGCATCAAACTTCTTGTTTCTTAGTGACATGGGCCACGATCTTCCAGAACCGCTGTGGCCAGTAGTGGTTGATTCCATACATAGCCACGTCCGAAATTGCGCTCTTGTCAGGAATTAGGGACCAGCAAGATACGAGTTCGCGATTCAATTGGTCAATTACGCGGACTCCTTGAGATCAACCTTGCGTGGCGTTGAAATTCTTCGGTGAGTTCAATTGCCGCGGGATTGGCTGGCCCCGTCTGTCTCGCCGCCACCACAAGGGTCCTCTCTAGAAGTGGTGTTGTGTGGATAGCAGTGAGTGAAGCTGGGGGACGCTCGGCCTGGATCCGGGGGAGAACTGTCCACCCCATACCGATTAAGACCATCTCGCTCAGGACCTCCGGCTGATTTGACTCAGCAACGACCTCAAATGGCGCGCCTAACGATCGAAGCGTTTTTTCTATGAGGTTGCGTGTCAGCGAGCCTTGCGGGAAAGTGACCCAGGGTCCCCAAAGCGCTGGTTGAGAACGGTGAACTCCGGGAGGCCCATAAACGAACAGTTTTTCCTTCAGGAGGGGAACATTCGCCACGCCCGGGTCGTCGGGTTGAACACAGATGGCTAAATCTAGGTCGCCCGTGCTCAATCCCTGAAGTAGATGGCTGGAAGGACCGACGGTCACATGAAGATCAAGCTCCGGACGGTTCTCGCGGAATTCTCTCAAGGTTCCGCCGAAGTGATCTACTGCCGCCGCGTCAATCATTCCAACTCGTACCTTGCCGGCCGACCCAGCGCGGACTCGTTCGGCCCATGCCGCGAGATCACCGGTTTGGGCCAGAATGCGTTGAGCATGTTCGATGACATGTTGTGCGGTCTCAAGGGGAACGCGGCGACGTCCGTCCCATCCAAAAATTTCGATACCGAGTCGACGCTGAAGTTCGGCTAAACCCTGGGAAAGTGCCGATTGGCTCACTCCAAGCAAATTGGCTGCGTCAGCCCAGGTGTTGGACTGGTGCACTGCGACGAGATATTCCAATTGAGTAACCGAGACGTCTGGGAGCCTGGGGCGTGAAGAACTCATCGGTTCACCATTCTAAAACTAAAGATCAGTAAATCTGAACTAAACGCAGAGAAACTCTTTAAAGGCTTATGCTTTTCTTATGACAACAGCCAACATCGCGCCCGCCAAAGGCAAGCTCGGCGTCCTCACTCCCGGAATGGGAGCGGTCGCAACAACCTTCATCGCAGGAGTCCTCGCCGCCCGCCAGGGTCTCGCCGCGCCTATCGGGTCTGTTTCCCAAATGGCGCACATTCGTCTTGGGAAAAAAGATGAGGCACGAAATCCTCTCATCAAAGACTTCGTACCCCTAGCCGATCTAGATGACCTCGTGTTCGGGGGCTGGGATCCCATCACCCCTAACGCCTTAGAAGGGGCGCAAGCAGCTGGGGTGCTTGAAGAGAGGGATCTCTCAGCTATATCTGGCGAGCTAGAAGGCATTGTCGCTATGGACGCAGTTTTTGATCAACGGTGGGTCAAGAGGCTAGAAGGGAATCGCGTCAAAGCGTTGGATTCGAAACTGGATCAGGCCCAAGCATTGATGGCTGATATCGAGCGCTTTCGATCCGAGAATGAATGTGACCGACTAGTCATGGTCTGGTGCGGATCTACCGAGGCATACCAAGAGCCAAGTGCAGTGCATCAAAGTCTCGAAGCATTTGAAGAAGGTCTCGCAGCGAACGACGACAACATTTCGCCGAGCCAGATTTATGCATACTCAGCACTCATGAGTGACGTGCCGTTTGCAAACGGAGCTCCCAATTTAAGCGTCGATCTGCCATGTATGACTGAGCTCGCGACACGCCGTTGCGTGCCGATCGTAGGCAAAGACTTCAAAACTGGACAAACCATGATGAAGACGCTCATCGCTCCCGGCCTCAAGGCCAGAATGCTGGGGTTGAGGGGCTGGTATAGCACCAACATTTTGGGTAACCGTGACGGTGAAGTACTCGACGACCCCGAAAACTTCAAAACCAAAGAAATGTCAAAACTCGGCGTACTCGACACAATCTTGCAGCCGACCGTCTACCCCGAGCTCTACGGAAACATTGATCACGTGGTTCGAATCAACTACTACCCACCGCGAGGCGACAACAAAGAAGGCTGGGACAGTATCGATATTTTCGGCTGGCTCGGTTATCCGATGCAGATCAAGATTGACTTCTTATGTCGCGACTCGATCCTTGCTGCACCCATCGTTTTAGATTTAGCACTATTCCTAGATTTAGCTCAGCGTGCGGGCGAATCTGGGGTCCAAGAATGGTTGTCCTTCTATCTGAAAGCCCCGCAGTCCGCTAACGCCTCAGGTCCCGAACATGACATCTTCATCCAACAAACCAAACTAAAAAACACGCTACGCGAATGGATGGGAGAAGAAGCTGTTACCCACTCCGAAGCCGGGTAGCTGTTTTTGGTATCCAAGGGATGCGGAGAGGAGCTAAGTCAGTGTGCAAATACCTTGTTTCTTCTCCGGGATCCGGTGACTACGAATCTGTCGGTACACCACGTTCACTTCGCGCCCATAAATAATGCTCTAACGACAAGGCGGCCGTAGCTTGTCGCTTTCGCGCAGTTCGCTGATCATTGAACTCAGCAAACTTGCGTCGTCAGGGTCATCCACTGGAATGCTGAATTCGATTCGATCGATGAGATGACCGAACCGATTGTTCAACAAGGACGCGATTTCGTGGTAAGTCCCGACGGTGGCAATGGTGTGAAGCATCTCGTCATGCACTAACGGTGGAATTTCCTCCCACCTCTGTTCTCGAGACAACGCAGCGGCTTGATCAACTTGGTCCCCCCAGCCGTGCACGTCGAACGCTGCCTTGTACGCGGGAGTAGCTAGATAAAAGCCCACTCTTGCCCGCACGCTCTCGGCAATAACCTCCAAACGCGCCTGATCGGGAGCGGTTGCGACTAGAGGTTTCATGCACCAGTCAACGACATCAGCGTCACGTTGAGTTCGAGCGGCGCCGCGCACGACCGCAGGAACCATCGTCTCTTCGATGTACTTAGCTGAGCACACCGGATGGAGGCGGATTCCATCCGCGACTTCACCGACCACCGCACACATGTTCGTATTAATAGCGGAGATGTGCACAGGAATATCAGGGTGCTCTATCGGTCCAGGATCGAAAAGAGGAACCATCAAATCAAGTTTGTAATGGTCTCCATCGTGTCTGAGAGGTTCGCCGTTTTGCCAGCACTGCCAAACGGCTCTCATCGCCAAGATGTAGTCGCGCATCCGAGGTGCCGGCGCAGTCCATTCCATGCCGTACCGGCGTCTGATGTGGCCGCGTACCTGAGAACCCAGACCCAATATCAAACGGCCTTCGCAAACCTTTTGAAGTGTCCAAGCCGACATGGCGGTGATCGTTGGAGACCTCGGGAAAGCCATCGCAACAGAAGTAGCCAGACCCAGGTGTGTTGTATTGACTGACGCGAGAGCTAGCTGCTGATAAGGATCGTCTTTGCATTCCTCGACTGCTAGCCCGTCATACCCGAGTGCTTCAACTACGGCTGCCCCTTCAACGATGGTTCCAACGTCGAGCGGTGTATCTGGCTCTCGCAAGCCTGGATCGACTTTCCCCAAAGGCAACATCGTTTCCGATTTCACTTTTCGACCTCCAAGCGCAAGGAACGGCCCGCGAGATACGCGTCTAACTGTTCAAGAAAAACTTCATCGCCGCGTTCGATAATTCCGGAGCCCGCCCCCGCGATATGGGATGTAAGGGTTATCCCTGGATGGTCCCAAAGTGGGCTTGCAGGGTCAAGCGGTTCTGTTTCGAACACGTCAAGAATCGCGTGACCGGGTCTCCCCGAATCCAACGCGGCTACGAGCTCAGCAGTATCAACCACGGGCCCTCTAGACACGTTGACCAGAATCGCGTCCTCGTGCATCTGAGAAAGAAAGTCGCTGTTGACTAGACCGAGCGTCTCATCGGTGAGCGGGCAGGCCACGACCACAGCATCGGCGGACGGTAAGACCTCATTGATCCGATCCATGGTGATCATCTCGTCCGCGCGAATATCTTCAACCTTCGTCCTTCGAGCCCCGATGACCTTGACGCCAAAAGGACGGGCTCGCTTAGCGATCTCGCCGCCAATTGAGCCAAAACCAACAACAACCCATTTTGATCCGCTTATCTCTTTCCAACCGCCTTGCGCCCATTTCGCGTTCCGCTGATTGTCGCGACGAGCCGTCCAGTTGTGTTGAACATGCATAACCGCCGCCATCACATATTCAGCCACTCCAGCGTTAGGCGAATCGCTGTTGCTCAGCCGGATCCCAGCCTTGAGAATATTGAGCAAGGGTGGCGCATCGATACCCGCCAAACAGGACTGAACCCAACGGACTGTTCCCGGTTCCAGTAAGGCGGCGGCAAAAGATGGGAAATCCCCCGAGAACATCGTGTCAATCGCAATCCAACCCGCCTCAGGAACGTACTCATTTGCGGCCACCGGAGATCCATCAGCCCAGTTGACCCCCGTGGATGACCAGCAAAGAACGGCTACGTCGTGGGGAAGTTCGTCGAGTCTCGAACGGATCCGGTCGTATGCGATGTGAGGGATAAGGACTTGCCGCTTTGACATCGCCCGTCAGCGTAGGGTGCACACCGTGCCACTGTCTGACGCTTCGAAGATTTCGTCGACGCGTCTCAGTTCCTCAGTGCTCATAACGGTTTTGGTCCTGACAATGGCGTTGGGAGCATTTCCAATAGTAGGAACGGCCGTCGTAGCGACGGCATTGGCAAACGATCTTGGTATGTCGCTGACGATGTTCGGTGCGGGCGTCTCAGTGAACACCATCGTAGGCGCGTTATGTGCACCCCTTTCCGGTCGCTTTAGTGATCGATATGGGGGTAAATGGTCGTGTGTTCTAGTGCTGCTTTCTTCGGGGATCGGGCTGTTGATAGTCGCGATCGCAACTTCAGTCGTCGGGCTGATGTTGGGGCTCTTCATTTCCGGATATGGACAAGGCGCCTGTAACCCTGCGACCAACAAACTGATATCTGAACGAGCGCCAGAAGGTCGCCGCGGCACTGTGACTGGAATAAAGCAATCGGGAGTGCAACTCGCGATCTTGGTCGGTGGCTTCACCCTACCCATTCTGAGTATCTGGTCTAGCTGGCGTCTAGCCATCGGCCTGTACGCGGTTGTAGCGCTCTCCCTGGCCACGGTGACAGCGTTTGCGCTCCCAGATAGCCGACTCCGAATTGGAGACAACGCGAGCGATTCTGTCGAAACGTCATCAACGGCGTTACCCCGTTCGGTGCACCTACTTTCGATTTATTCCTTACTCATGGGATGTGTAGTCGGAGGAGTTAGCCGATACCTAGTGCTGTTTGCCGAAAATTCGTTGGCCATGTCGAACGTAAAGGCCGGGATAATCGCAGGTCTTCCGGGCGGCCTTGCAATCGCCACGCGAATCGTCTGGGCGCATCTGGCAGAACATCGAGTGGCTCCATCTTCTGCCTTAACGATCCAGTCGTTATTTACTGCGGTTGTCATGGCCATGCTCTTCCTAGCGGTTGGAGTCGGTGAATGGATTATGTGGCCAGCTGCGGTTCTCTCCGCAGTCGGTCTTAACGCATGGAACGCAGTCGTAATGCTTTCAGTCATTATTGGAGTGCCCGCCAATCAATCAGGGCGCGCCAGCGGACGAGTCGTAATGGGTTTCATGGCGGGGCTTACCCTGGGAGGCTTTCTTACAGGCTTAGCCGCCGACGCGACCGGCGGGTATGAGACAGCATGGGCCGGCATGCTCTTCCTTTCGCTGGCTGCAGCAGCTATTGCTCGAGGAAGCGGCCGAAATGAGCAGTTGGAGAACTGAGTTCAGAAACGAAACTTTGCGGCTGGGTGACTTGCAGGCAGTTTGTCGCTGCCGAACAACTTCCGCCTAAGACTGCCCGTTGAATATTCGGTTTGTACCAGGCCACGCGCCTGCAAGATCGGGACCACTCCCTCTACAAAGTCAACGAAAGTTCCCGGAGTCACCGTGTAGGTCAAGTTGAATCCATCGAGACCGCTTTCAAACCTTCGTTGCAGTTCGTCCGCTACCTGTTCCGCGGAACCCACCAACCAAGCGCCTGCGAGGTTCGATCTAACCAAATCTCCCATCGTCCTTGTCCCAGGTGGCGCGGAGTCCAGCAAGTTTTTCACGAACCCCTGCACGCCTTCCGTCCTAAAATTTTCGAGAGGCTCGGCCGGGTCAATGTCACCCAAATCCGCTCCAATATTGCCGCTGATATGAGCTAAACCCGCCTCAATAGATAGATCGTTTTCGTACTCGTCGCGTTTCTCCAGAGCCTCAGCTTCCGTGCCCCCGACAATCGGCGCAACCCCTCCGATGAGCATGAGATCAGAATCACTTCTCCCATACGACAGCGCGCGCTGATGTAAATCTGCCGCTATCGCTGGCCCGCTGCGCGAAGAGCCAACGACGAACACACATTCAGCATGTTGAGCGGCAAATTCCCTGCCGGTCTCTGACATGCCAGCTTGAAATAGGACTGGAGTTCTCTGAAGTGAGGGGGCTGACAAATGCGGCCCCGCGACGTCGTAGTGGGGGCCACGATGATTAATTGGCCGAACACGATCAGGATTTACATACATCCGCCGTTGTCGGTCATTGACGACGGCGTCGTCGGCCCAGCTTCCTTCTAGAAGCTTGTAAATGATTTCCAGGTACTCATCAGCTCGCGCGTAGCGCTCCTCGTGACCGGGTAGACCATCGAAACCAAGGTTGCTACCCGCATTAGGCAAATATGAGGTCACGATATTCCAAGCGACGCGGCCATCAGTTAAGTGATCCAGTGTCGAAAGCTGTCGAGCGAACGTGAACGGGTGAGCCTGCAAGATGGAACTGGTGAAAGCGAACCCAAGGTGTTCTGTCACTGCGGCCATTGCAGGAATCAGGAGCATTGGGTCGTTGACCGGGACCTGCATAGCTTCTCGAAACGACGTGTCCGCGTTCCCCTTGTAATTGTCGTAGAGCCCAATCACGTCGGCCAGAAAGATGGTGTCGAAGCAGCCTTTCTCAGCGACTTTTGCGAGTTCAATCCATGGATCGAGAGAGCCAAATTCGACTTGACGGGTATCTGCCCTCGTCCACATCCCTTGTTGAATGTGACTCACACAGTTCATAGAAAAAGCGTTCAGAACCATTCTTCTTGGCTCCGAAGCGACCGCCATAGCCGTCAGTCTCGCAGTAAACCGCCACTACTGCTTTTAAGCTGCGAGAATCTTGTTATGGATACGGCGACCTTGTCTCAACATCTTCAAACCATCGAAGACGACGGCTACTGCATTATCGAGAACGCGATTGAACAAGACCTCATTGAGGAAGTGCGGGAAACGGTCGCTCGACTTGAAGCCGACCTTGAGGTGCAGCCGCGTGGCAATCGCGCCGAGGGCTACGCCACTAAGCGCATGTATAACCTTTTGGGGAAAGATCGAGCGTTTTGGAAACTACCTACACATGAAAATGTGCTTCCCTTTCCCGAACATCTCTTAGACGATGAATGCATCTTGTCAGGTACCACATGCATGCACATTGGCCCCGGCGAAGTTCACCAAGGCCTCCACAGCGACGATGGATTAGTCACTGTTAGCCGACCCCGCATCCCGTTCATGGTGACGACCATCTGGGCCTTCACGGACTTCACAGACGAAAACGGGGCCACTCGAATCGTTCCCGGTTCTCACAGATTTGACCATGAACCCGGAAAAGGTGAGCAGATTGAACACATACCGGCCGAAATGAAAGCTGGCTCGGTGTTGATCCTAAATGGAGGAACTTGGCATTGTGGGGGAGCGAATACAACAAATAACGACTGGCGATTAGGTATCAGCGTTCAGTACTGCCAGGGATATCTGCGTCAGCAACAAAACCAGTATTACAGCCTCGCTCCCGATGACGTGAAGGCAATGCCACAACGCCTAGCGGCGCTTTGCGGGTTCGGGCTTTACAAAGGAATCATGGGCCATGTCGATGGCGCTAGCCCCGGAAGATTTCTGGGAGCACACGAAGTTGACGAAATCGCGTATGCCGCGATGCGCACCAAGAACGGTGTTGCCGAGAGTTGAGCACTCCCTAGTGTCCCCGATCTAGGGTCGACACCATGGACATTAAAGATCGTGTTGCAATCATTACCGGAGGCGGCGGTGGTATCGGATCTGCCACGGCCCGAAAATGGGTTGCGGAGGGAGCTCGGGGCGTCGTGGTGGCCGATTACGACGAGAAAGCAGCACACCTAGTAGCGGACGAATTGGGCTGTGTAGGCGCGCGACTTGACGTCACGGACGAAAAAGCCATAGCCGAACTGGTGGAAGAAACAGAAACGACCCTCGGTCCCATCGACATCTTTTTCTCCAATGCGGGCGCTGGTGTCGAAGGAGGAGTCGAGGCCAGCAATGAGGCTTGGCAAGCCCAATGGGAGTTGCACGTCATGTCCCACGTGTACGCGGCGCGGGCGGTACTGCCCTCGATGACAGCTCGCGGAGATGGCTACCTCATACACACAGCTAGCGCCGCTGGACTATTAGCGGCTGTGGGCTCCACGCCATATTCGGTGACAAAGGCTGCCTGTATCAAGCTTGCAGAAGCCCTTGCAATAACCCATGGAGACGATGGCATCAAAGTCTCAGTTTTGTGCCCCCAAGGCGTGAACACCGCCATGGCGCCCAAACAGTTGGGAGACGGTGGTACCGACGGCATTGTCGAAGCCGACTATGTCGCCGATGTGATCACTGAGGCAGTTCAAGAAGAACGTTTCCTGATTCTTTCTCACCCCGAGGTAAAGACGTACACGGAGCGAAAAGCAGCAGATCCAGACCGCTGGCTCAAAGGCATGCGCCGTCTCCGCCAACGATCCTTCGATTTACTTGAGGGCGCGTGACCGACTCGCGCAAACGGAACCTCACAACAGCGAACACCTCGGATTTTGTAACCATCGGACTAGTCGTTCTGACGGCGCTCCTGATTGGCTTGAACTACACGGTCATGAAACGCGCTCTGGACTACACGTCGCCCCTCGCGCTGGCCGCTCTTCGAGCATCAATCGGTGCACCATTTTTGCTCCTGGTGGCGTTTGCTCGTGGGGAACGGCTACCAAACACCCGACGGCAGTGGCGAGCCATCTGGTGGATTTCCCTATCTATTACGACGATCTCCAGCGGATTCCTGGTATTAGCGATCTCGCGTCTTTCACCTGGATTGTCGGCAATGTTGTCCGCGACCATGCCTTTGTTCACAGCGATGATCGCCGTCCGAGTTCTAGCCGAGCGGCCAGGACGTCGCGGTCGCGCCGGTCTGGTGGTAGGTCTTTTTGGCGCGGTCTTCCTAGCAATCCCGGCACTCGGATCTGGCAACACAACTCTAGGAATTCTTTTTGCGTTGATCTCAAGTGTCAGCTGGGCGTTAGGTGCTGTCTTAAACAAAAGGCTCCCGGCTGCGCTTGAAATTAGCCCGCTAATGCTTGTCACCTGTCAGATACTGCTGTCAGCGATTTGCCTGCATGCGGCAGTTCCCTTTATCGAAAGCTGGTCCGACACCGAAATAGGTTGGGGACTTGCGTTGCCGCTCCTGTACGCAGGGATCCCGTCGTTGGCGGTGACGTTTGTCTTATTCGCCACGGTTTTGCGACGCGCTCCCGCGATCCAAGGCGCAGCCGTCGCTTATTTGACCCCGTTCTTTGGAGTGCTCTTTGGTTGGCTACTCGTAGGTGACCGATTTAGCCTTATCGAACTGGGTGGCGGCGTTCTTGTTGTCGGAGGTGTCGCGATGCTATCCACGGACCCTCGTTGAGTGTTGCTGCACCAATAAGTGAAGTGACGTAGCCTCTGAGCCATGGCAGACAGCGATATCAAGGCAATGACGGCCAATCTTGATGGCGTCAAGTTCGAAGAGACGGCCTTTACAGTCCCGGTTCCCCTGAACGAAGCGAAGGTCGCGATTGTTACCTCTGCATCACTCCATCACCCCGACGACGAAGATTTCTCGCCCATGGACACTGGCTATCGAATCTTGAGATCCGAGGCTCGCGATTACGTGATGGGACACTGGAGTCCAAATTTTGACGCAACGGGCTTCGCTCTTGACATCAACACGGTATTTCCGATCGACCGCCTCGATGAACTAGCGGCACAAGGAATTATTGGCTCAGTAGCCGAGGAGCATCTTGCCTACGCCGGTAACCAATTTGACCTATCGGCAATAAGGCTTGACAGCGGACCTTCAGGAGCCAAGTTCTTAAAGGAACAAGACGTTGATGTGGTCATACTGACACCTGTCTGACCTCTTTGTACGCGTACCGTGAGTACGCTCGCACACATCTTCGAAGCTGAAGGTATCGCCACTATTGCCCTTGGTTCCATCAAGAGTCAGATAGAGGCAACAGCGCCTCCGAGAGGTCTCTGGTGCGATTTCCCCCTGGGGAGACCACTTGGCGTTCCTTCTGACTCAGAATTTCAACATCGCGTGTTGGCCAGAGCTTTCGAGTTGCTGGACAGCTCAGAACCAATTTTCGCGGAATATGACGTCAGCATCATTGATGATGAAACCGAGGTTATGGCATGTCCAATGCCGCCGCGACATGATCCTGATCTCCACCCAGCCATTGACGAGGTGAATGGCCTGCAGCCCGCATATGAACGCTCCATAGCTCAATATGGAAACCGAATTGGGGCAGGAAGGGCCATTCAGGCCGACGAAATAACAATTGCAATCGAGGCCTTTGTAAAGATCGCGGAAGGGACTCCGTGGAAAGAGGCAGGCGTGCCCGGGATCCCATCACGAGTTAGCCAAGACATCCGCGGATATTACGAAACCGCCGCTTTGGCGCTATCGGACCATGCTCCGTCGGCTTGGGCTGGGACGCGCTGGTTTCTTGACGAAACCGAAGCTGGCAAAGTAGTCATGGCGGCTCGACAAGCCATGGCTGACGCCGACGAACCGAACCCCATCTGGTTTTACATGGCTCCGGGGGACCGTTAACCAAGGTTGTGATCTACTCGGTTTCCGCAGCCGAGCGCCCCTTTTTTGGTTGGCGCATCGTTGGAGCCGCGTTCACGGTCTTGTTTGTCGTCTACGGCATTCAATTCAGTTTCGGAACATTCGTCGGCGATGTGGTAGCGGACACAGGTTGGTCCGAGACCCGACTTCAACTGATCTTCGCCATCTATATAGGGCTATACAGCGCCCTATCCGCGGTTAGTGGCTGGCTGACTGACCGCTGGGGTCCACGCCCAATCGTTGCAACGGGGTCAGTTCTGCTTACTAGTGGATACCTGTTGTGGGCGACCTCGAACAGTCTGACCGTCGTCGCTCTCGGTATGGGCATCGTTGCCCCTTTAGGGATGAGCTGCTCCTGGGTGCCATGTAATGCCACCGTGGTGCGCTGGTTCGTTGTTCGGCGAGGGTTGGCAACGGCAATCGCGACCTCGGGGGGGAGTCTCGCGAACATTGTCGTTCCTCCCGTCGCTGCGTTGCTGGTGAATGCCTATGGGTGGCGGGTCGCAATTGTGAGCATGTCAATTTTCGGAGGCGCCTGCATGCTGTTGAGTTCGTTCATACTCGAGCGCGACCCCGAAACCGTCGGACAGCTGCCCGACGGTCCACAGATGTCACCTATGCATCCAGTGGAGGAGTCGCTCTCCGGGGTAAGTCCGGCGGAAGCATGGAGAAGCGTTACTTATTGGCAAATTTTTGGAATGTACGCTCTCACGTTTTTAGCGGTCTTCATACCCTTCATACATGGGGTCCAATTCGCTCAGAGCTTGGGTGCCTCGTTGCAAACTGCTTCCACGGTGATTTCAGCTATCGGCATAGGTGGGCTGGTCGGGCGCTTAACCATGGGACCGGTATCTGACCGCATAGGGCGCAAAACCGCAGTTACCTTGGCCTTGGGTATTGAAACAGCATCTTTTGTTGGCATGGCATGCAGTAACGGTCTTTGGTTGCTCTATCCCTCGGCAGCAGCCTTCGGCTTCGCGTACGGTGGCGGCGTAGTGGTGTTTCCGCCTCTTGTTGCCGACCTTTTCGGGAGGGCCCACGCTGGCGCTATCGTGGGTCGAATTTTTGCGACCGCTGGAACTATGGCCGCGATAGGGCCCTACATCGCGCAACTGCTTCACGATGCTTTGGGGGACTATCGGTGGGCGTTCCTATTATCGGGGCTCGCCAATGGATGTGCACTTCTGTTAGCGACACGTCTACCTCGTGTCGCCGCACACCACTAATTGTTGAAGCCGCTCTTTCCAAGAGAACGGCCGTTCTGCTCAACGTCTCGACGTCAACAGCCGCGCTAGACCTATGAGAAAGAAGGAAATACACCATTTGGACGCGCTAACCGGCGACCCGACCCCCAGCGGCACTATCCTTTCCTCCAGTCAGGGAGGGTACCGATGGCACTAGCCGACTTCAGACTTGAAGACCGATTCGTACGCGACGAGGGCGACGTCGCAATGTCCGGCGTCCAGGCCTTGCTGCGAGTCCTTATGGACCAGCTACGCGCAGACCGGCGCGACGGCCTAAACAACGCGGCCATGGTTTCGGGGTATCGAGGATCCCCTCTCGGCGGCATCGACACGCTAATGCTGAGCAATGCAGAAGAACTCGCGGCTAACAACATCGAATTTATTCCCGGGCTCAACGAAGACCTAGGAGCAACCACCGTATGGGGCTCACAACTCGCCAACCGCAACTTCGATGGCAAATTCGATGGCGTGTTAGGCATGTGGTATGGAAAAGCCCCCGGGGTTGACCGCTCTGGGGACGCAATACGACACGCGAACGTATGCGGAGTAGACCCGAAGGGCGGCGTGTTGCTTGTCGCTGGCGACGATCCCGCTTCAAAGTCGTCGACGCTGGCATCAGAATCCGAATTCGCACTGCTTCATTTTCAAACCCCGATCCTTTATCCCGGAACCGTTCAAGAGGTCGCCGACTACGGGCGAATTGGATATGAACTATCGCGATACAGCGGTCTTTGGGTATCGCTAAAGATCGTCACCAACGTTGCCGATGGTTACTCAACCATCAAAGTCGGCCCTGGCCGAGTCCAAACGAAACGACCCGATTTCGAGTGGAACGGCGGCCCATGGCAACACACGCAACAAGATGCCCTATTTGGACCTTTCGCCGTCCGTCAAGAACTTGAAATTCATGAAGGACGCCTTGAAGCAACCGACGCTTTTATTCACCTGAATCGTCTAAATACCGTCAGCGGAGCAACTTCGGACGCCCGAATCGGATTTGTTGCTGCCGGTAAGACGTACTACGACCTGCGAGAAGCATTGGATCGAATGGGCCTCGATGAGGCTGTCCTTAACCAACGCGGGATACGAATATATAAACCCGCCGTCGTATGGCCGTTAGAACCTAACGGCGTTCGAGAATTTGCTCAAGGTCTCGACACGATCGTCGTAGTCGAAGAAAAACGAGCCTTCGTTGAAATGTTCATGCGGGAAATTCTCTACGGCTCAACGGACGCTCCCGTGATCCTCGGTAAGCGTGATACCGACAACGGATTTTGGTTCCCAGGCCACGGAGAGATGGACGCTGACCTCATAGCGCGCAAGATCAGACCTTTCTTAGTTGAACGGTTGGGTGAAGAAGCCGTTGGACCTGCGGTGCGCGAACGAGTCACCGTCCCCGTCGCCCTTGGAGCTCCCGACACCAAAAAGCAGTCGAACAGGACGCCGAACTTCTGTTCAGGCTGTCCACACAACCGATCCACGTGGGTTCCAGAAGGTTCCGAAGCCGGAGGCGGAATTGGCTGCCACGGCATGGCTTCCATGACTCCTACACGCAACGTCAAAGGCACCACACAGATGGGCGGCGAAGGCGTGCAATGGGTCGGTGCAGCTCCATTCGTCAACATGGAGCACCGCTTTCAAAACATCGGCGACGGTACTTTCCACCACTCTGGATCGCTCGCTGTCCGACAAGCGATTGCCGCTGGAACGAACGTCACTTTCAAGATTCTTTACAACGCGGCTGTAGCGATGACGGGTGGCCAAGACGTTGACGGTGGCATGGAAGTCCCCGAACTCACTCGATCCCTCGAAGCCGAAGGCGCCTCGAAAATCATGGTGCTTACACACGACACCGAAAAGTATGGGATCGCGCCCCACTTCGCTGCCGGTACCGAAGTTTGGCACCGAGACCGATTGGACGAGGCCCAGCGAATCTTACGCGATGTTCCAGGATGCACCGTCCTCATCTACGACCAACCCTGCGCAGCAGAACTCCGTCGTGACCGAAAAAGAGGCAAGGTGGCCGAGCCAACCATGCGCGTCTTCATTAACGAGGCCGTATGTGAGGGATGCGGTGATTGCGGTGAGAAATCCAGCTGTCTTTCCGTACAGCCCGTCGAAACTGAATTCGGCCGAAAGACCGCGATACATCAATCTTCATGCAATAAAGACTTCACCTGCCTTGACGGTGACTGCCCAGCGTTCATCGAAGTAATTCCAGGCGGGTCGGTCCCCGAAAAATCGGCACTTGCATTAGCCGAAATTGGAGATGACCAACCCGAGCCTGCTCGACTCGATGAAGGCAACGTGCTCATGATGGGTATCGGCGGAACAGGAGTCGTCACGGTCAATCAGTTGTTGGCGACTGCCGCGTTATTGGACGGCAAAGAGGCGCACGGACTGGACCAAACGGGCCTCGCCCAAAAAGGTGGGCCAGTGGTGTCAAACCTCAAAATTCGTCGACCTGATAGCGAACTGGTCCTCGGCGAGGCAAATAAAATTGCGACCGGGGAGGCTGACGCCTACATCGTGTTCGATCTGTTAAGCGGAACAAATCCAGTGAACCTGGAAAAAGCGATGCCCGGCCGCACTGTCGCTTTGGTCTCGTCAAGCAAGGTTCCCACCGGTGCGATGGTGCGCGACACGACTGCTGAATACCCTGAATGGTCGGCGTTGCAGTCGACTATCGACAGTGCCACAGTCCCCGAAAAAAACATCTACTACGACGCCGGAAATCTGTCCGACAATCTGTTCAGGTCGCACATGCCAGCCAACATCATTGTGTTGGGCTCCGCGTACCAGAGCGGAGTGGTACCGATCAGCGCTTCGGCGATCGAGCGAGCGATCGAACTGAATGGGGTGGCGGTCGAACTGAACACACAAGCGTTCAGAATCGGCCGACACATCGTCCTCGAACCCGGTTTCATAGACGAGTTGGGCATCGAAAGAGTTGGGAAAGTCGGCCGCGAGGCCAAGGTTTCAACAGCGGTTGAGTCCCTCATCCAATCAGTACCTAGCCCATCAGAAGAACTAGAGCGACTCTTGAAGATCAGAGCCGCCGATCTGGTTGATTATCAGAGCAGTGGGTATGCGCGCACCTACGTCGAGAGGGTAGGCAAGGTTAGATCCGCTGAAGCGTCGCTAGGTGAGGACACGCGCCTGTCAGAAAGCTATGCCCGCCATCTCTACAAGCTGATGGCCTACAAAGACGAATATGAAGTTGCACGACTCCATCGTTCGAAAGGGTTCCACCAGGCTGTTCAAGAACAGTTCGGTGATGCAAGCAAAGTCACCTACAAGCTCCATCCGCCGTCAATGAGACGCCTCGGCCTTGACCAAAAAATAGGCCTCGGACGTTCTGGCGACCTGGCCTTTGGAGTGCTGCGAAGATTGAAATTCTTGCGCGGAACCCCGCTGGACTTGTTCGGCAACACCGCCCACCGCAAGATGGAACGTGCACTCGTGGAGGAGTACCAAGACATGATTGGTCAGGTGCTTGCTGACCTGCGCACCGAAACCTACGAGAAGGCTCTAGCAGTGGCCGAACTGCCCGACATTATCCGCGGATACGAGGGCGTCAAAGAAGCCAATGTGGAGAAATTCAGACAGGCTGCTCGAGAGCTACTTGGCTGACAGCTAATGAACGCCAAGTAGGTGACTCCTAGGGCATGGATGGGTGCGACGGGGTAGTTTCTGGACGTGGTCGCCTAAAGCTGCGCAGCCTATTCCTCGCCCCTTGGAATAGGCGCGACGCTTTCACCGTAGAGACGCAGCCATTGACTGTGTGAAGCAGACACGAAACAGCCAGACTGGGAGTATGAACAGCTCTGAGCTTGATGTTGCTGAATCGGTGCTTGACCTGATTGGGAACACACCGATGGTGCGTCTACCTCGAGTCGGCGCCGGGCTGTCATGCCCAGTTCTCGCGAAACTAGAAACGACCAATCCCGGCGGCAGTTCAAAGGACCGTCCCGCCGTCACCATGATCGATGAAGCAGAAAAAGCCGGACTACTTAAGCCAGGGGGCACGATCATCGAACCAACTTCCGGTAACACCGGAGTCGGCCTCGCGATCGTCGCTGCTCAGCGCGGCTACAACTGCATATTCGTAATGACCGACAAAGTCAGCAGCGAAAAGGTCAGCCTCTTAGAAGCGTACGGCGCTGAAGTCGTCGTATGCCCCGTTGCAGTTGACCCCGATGATCCCCGCTCCTACTACTCAACAGCGGAACGTCTGGTAAACGAAGTTCCCGACGCTTACCGACCGAACCAATACCACAACCAGGCAAACCCCCAAGCCCACTATGAATCAACTGGTCCGGAAATATGGCAACAAACCGGGGGACGGGTCACACATTTTGTTGCAGGAGCCGGAACTGGCGGCACCATCACGGGCGTAGGGAAGTTCCTCAAAGAGCAACGTTCGACAGTACAAATCATTGCCGCCGATCCCACTAATTCGGTCTACTCGGGCGGCAACGGCCGGCCATATCTCGTTGAAGGCGTAGGTGAAGACTTTTGGCCGGACACCTACGACCCCAAGGTCGTGGACTTGGCCATTGCAGTCAGTGATGCGGAGTCCTTCGCCATGGCTCATCGAGTGACCAAAGAAGAAGGCATTCTGATTGGTGGATCTGGTGGAACCGCAGTCGCCGCGGCCTTGCGAGTAGCGGAAGGCCTTAGCAGCGAGGACTTAGTCGTAGTGCTTATCCCGGACAGCGGCCGGGGGTACCTGAGCAAAGTCTTCGACAAAGAGTGGATGGCCAATATGGGATTTACCCATCAAGAAGGTTTGACGGTAGCTGATCTCATTGGAGTCAAACTCCAAGACAACCTTGCGTTGCCTTATGTTGCCCCGCAAACAACGGTCCGCGATGCCATCGAAATCATGCGCGCCCACGGTCTCTCACATGTTCCCGTCGCGAAAGGTGAAATGCCCATAGCAGCGGCAGAAGTACTCGGTTCGGTATCGGAAGATTCGCTAAGAGAGAAGTCCTTTGAGGCAACGGGCATTCTTGATCGTTCGGTTGAGGAGCTAATGGATCCACCCTTACCGATCATCGGCATCGGCGAAACGGTAGGAGCTGCTGTGCAGAAAATTGAACGTTCCCCGGTAGTCCTTGTGCTCGATAGCGGAAAGCCGCGAACCTTGTTGGAGCGTTCTGAGCTACTGCAAACTATTTCTGGCGACACGGAGGTTAAAGAGAAATGATGGGCGGCGACCCCCTCCTCTCAGGCTTTGAAGATCCGGAAGAATACGGATTTGAAACTCGCGCTATTAGAGCAGGACAGCCTCATGACCAACGAACCGGCGGCGTAGTCACGCCCATTGCAATGTCGACGACCTTTGCACAGGAAGCTCCCGGGTCGCCACGACACGGCTACGAATACTCGCGAACTGGAAATCCCACGCGACACGCATACGAGGCCTGTGTAGCGTCGCTCGAAGGCGCCAAGTATGGCTTCGCCTTCGCTAGTGGGCTTTCCGCGGAAGATGCGTTGCTCCGGCAACTGAACCCAGGTTCCCAGATCTTGCTTGGTAATGACGCCTATGGAGGTACCTTCCGTCTCATTGACAAGGTTCACGGGAAAAACGCGGGTGTTGGTAATGCGGCTGTCGACCTCACCGAACCCGATCGAATAAAAGAGGTCTGGAACCCTGATTGCCGGATGGTTTGGCTGGAGACTCCAACCAACCCCATGCTTTCGGTCTTTGACATCCGAACAATTTCAGACGTTGTTCACGAATTGGGAGGGCTGCTGGTTGTTGATAACACGTTTGCCACTCCATACCTACAGCAACCGTTGGCCTTAGGAGCGGACGCGGTCGTGCATTCTGCTACTAAATACATAGGCGGCCACAGCGACGTGGTCGGCGGATTCGTTGCTACCAATCACGATGCTTTGGCAGAAGATTTGGTGTTTCTACAAAACGCGGTCGGCGCCATTCCCAGCCCGTTCGACTGTTACCTTGCGCTACGTGGGGTGAAGACGCTGGCGGTTCGCATGGACCGACATTGCGAAAACGCCAAGAGCATCGTGTCTGTCCTCAGCGAGCATCCGGCGGTGACCCAGGTGCTGTATCCGGGGCTTGAAGATCATCCAGGTCACGAGGTTGCGTCACAACAAATGCGTGACTTCGGTGGCATGGTGAGCTTTCGTCTCGCGGGAGGGCAAGCCGCCGCTGAGCGTGTGGTAACGAATACCCGAGTCTTTACTCTCGCCGAATCGCTAGGCGCCGTCGAATCGTTGATTGAGCATCCTGGGGTTATGACCCATCTCTCCGTAGCGGGTTCCGCTCTAGAGGTACCTGAGGACCTAGTACGCATCTCGGTCGGTATCGAATCAACCGACGATCTAGTGAACGACCTTGTCCAGGCCCTCGATCAGGCCGGCTAATCGTTTAGATAGGGAAGAACACAGTTCACACTGCCTTAACACGAATGAAACTGCCTCCTAATTCTCGTTGCCTAACTTAGTGCTGAAGCGGGATCTCAGACCCCGCGCGGAAGGAAAAAACGGATGGAAGGCAACACTGCCTGGATCCTGACTGCAGCTGCTCTGGTGCTCTTTATGGTTCCAGGGCTCGCACTCTTTTACGGAGGAATGGTCAGGGCCAAAAACGCACTCAACATGTTGAACATGAACATGTGGTGCTTGGGAATTGTGCCCGTTGTATGGGTACTGCTGGGTTGGAGCCTGGCGGCAGGAGATAGTGGTCGCTGGTGGTTAGGCGACTTGAGCATTGTCGGGCTGAAGGGAGTCCACGACGTCGAGAGTTTGGCGACTTTCGGCTTCCTCATGACCTTCGCATGCATCACCCCTGCCCTGATCTCGGGCGCGGTGGCGGACAGAATGAAATTCTCAGCTTGGATGGTTTTCGTCCCAATCTGGTCACTAGTTGTCTATGCCCCAGTTGTTTATTGGATCTACGGCGCCGATGGCTGGATCTTCAACCTCCCGGCCCACGACTTTGCAGGCGGCACAGCTATCCACGTCAACGCTGGTGCGGCAGCCTTAGCGCTAGCGATTGTTCTCGGCAAGAGATCGGGCTGGCCGCAGAATCGACCAGCCCCTCACAACGTGCCCTTCGTAATGCTCGGAGCGGGCATTCTTTGGTTCGGATGGTTTGGCTTCAACGCCGGCTCAGCGCTAGCCGCAAATGGGCAAGCAGCTCAAGCCTTCGTCAATACCTTCATCGCGGCAGCCGCGGGCATGGTCGCTTGGATGCTCGTCGAATTGGCTAAGACAGGCAAGGCCAGCACCATCGGAATGGCATCAGGCGTAGTCGCGGCGTTGGTCGCTATTACCCCAGCTGCCGGTTTCGTGGGTTCCATGCACGCACTAGTGTTCGGAGCTGCCGCTGGTGTGATCTGTTTCTTTGCTATCGAAGCCAAATTCCGTTTCGGCTTCGATGACAGTCTCGACGTCGTGGGCATACACCTCGTTGGGGGAGCTGTCGGCGGGATCTTGCTGGGTTTCATGGCCGATTCCTCAGCGGTCCCCGGCGGCGACTTCATCGACGGCGTCTTCTTCGGTGGCGGCATCTTGCTGTGGAACCAAATCCTCTCAATTGTGGCCGTATGTGCCTTCTCGTTCGCAGCGACCTACATCATTGCCAAGGTCCTGGACAAAGTGATGGGTTTGAGAGTCTCCGAAAGTACCGAGATGTCGGGACTTGACGTCAGTGACCATGGCGAAGCCGCGTACGTGATCGAGGGATAACCCAGTAAACCCAGTAGTTCGATAACCAGACACCCCCTTTGGGTATCTATATCCCAACAAGTGAGCCTGCGCCGGTTAGAACCGGTGCAGGCTTGCTACGTTGCAACCCGTGACAACAAACGCCGAAGGTCCACAACAGTTCGCGCAGCATCGTTGGCAACGACCCGCTGGCTCTACTGAAATCATCCTGCTGCGCCACGGAGCATCCCAACCTTTCGTACCCGGAGAACCCTTTCCTCTAATCGATGGTCAAGGCAATCCCGAATTGTCGGCGACTGGGTTAGACCAAGCAAACAAATCTGCGAAGCGCCTCAAACAAGAGCCCATTGACGCGCTGTACGCGACAAATATGCAGCGCACGCAACAGACCATCGCGCCCCTTGCGGAAGTTCTCGGATTAAACGTTGCGATTGAACGAGATCTACGCGAAATTCACCTAGGAGAGTGGGAAGGCGGATTACTCCGCCAAAAAGTCGCTGAGAACGACCCCATCTACCAACAAATGGTCCGCGAAGAACGGTGGGACGCCATCCCCGGGGCCGAAAGCAACGAAAAATTCGGTGATCGCTGCGTTAACGCCCTCGAGAAAATTGCTGCACGACATGTGGGCCAGTTGGTGCTGTGTACGGTACATGGAGGAGTGATCGGCACGAGCTTGGCGCGAATGACCGGATCACGCCCATTCGCCTTCGGCGGCGCCGACAACTGTTCAGTTAGCCAAATCATCTGGACTGACGGTCAATGGACTATTCGACGTTTCAACGACAGCAGCCACCTCTTCGAACAGCTCCACCATGCTTAAGTCGAACCCCCTTTTAAGTCCGGCGGGTCTAGGCACTGGCGAGGAAAGCCCCCAACGCCGATGTGAGAAGTTGTGGATCAGCCGATCCGCCCATCTCTCGAGCGGAATGCATTGACAATTGCGCACTGCCAACATCGACGACCGACATACCCAACTGGGCGGCTGTTATTGGGCCAATCGTGGTGCCGCATGGTAGATCGGTTCTGTGCGCGTAGTGCTGAAAAGGGACACCTGCAACGCGACAGGCGGATTGAAACATAGCGTTGCTTTCTGCGTCAGTCGCATAGCGAACATTGGCGTTGAGTTTGATGACCGGACCGCCGTTCAGCACAACGTGGTGTTCCGGCTCGTGGCGGTCGACATAGTTGGGGTGCACAGCATGAGCTCCGTCTGCTGAAACACACCACGACCTCGTCAAAGCCCGAAGATATTGGTCTCGCGTTACTGATCGCGAGTTCGCCAGGCGTTCCAGAGCATTGGAAAGCATCGGTCCCCGAGCGCCGGTTGAAGATTCGCTGCCGATTTCTTCGTGGTCGAATAACACCACCACTGCGATTGTGTCGTCAGCAGGAGTGTCAAGTTCTCGCAAAGCCTCAACCGCGGCATGACAAGAGGCAAGGTTGTCGATGCGCGGCGCCGCGTAAAACTCACCGTCGCGTCCCAAAACCGCTGAGGCGGTGAGGTCATGACACATGACATCCCAAGAGCTGACACTTGATGGCTCGACACCCAACTCCTGAGCGATAAACGACTTAAACCCATCTTCATCAACATCCCCCAAACCCCAAATCGGTGAGAGATGTGACTGACGGTCCAACGTCAGCCCATCGTTCACTTCTCGGTCGAGGTGGATGGCTAGTTGCGCAACTCGAAGTACCGGGCGATCGACTCTTAACAACAAGGTTTCTTGAGAGACACCGTCCCGCACCACCACCCGTCCAGAAAGTCCTAAGTCACGGTCCAGCCACGAGTTCAGGAGAGCGCCTCCGTAAACTTCTACACCCAACTGCCGGTAGCCGACACTTCCCATGTCCGGATTTGGCTTAACTCTCAGGTTTGGGCTATCGGTGTGAGCCCCGACCAAACGAAACTCGAGCTGGTCTGGATCGATTCGGTTACCAAAGGCCGCGGCGACAACAACGCCACCCCGAGAGATGACCATCCGATCGCAATCACTCCAAAGTTCATCGGTCGCGAACTTCGTGAAACCAGCATCGGTCAGATCGGCAGACGCATTTTGGGCGGCGTGGTATGGCGACGGCGAAGCGTCGATCCACGCCAAGAGTCGTTCAAGCACTGACCTAGACATCCGACACCTCAGAAGCTCGAAAACTCTGTAATAACTTCATCGCCAAATTCAGCGAAACGAGATGGCTCCATAGGGGGCACAATCATGCGGCTCACGCCGATCGCAGCCAACTGCTCAACAAATTCTGGCGTAGTAGGCCCGCCAGCGGTGAACTCGAGAGACGCTGGATCTCTCCCGCACTCTTCAGCGCTGCGCCGCGCATGATCAAATAATTCAGCAAGTTCCTCTGGTCGGCCTCGTCCAGGGAAGAACCCGTCACCAAATTGACCAGCACGGCGTGCAGCTCTTTTGCTGTGTCCACCGACAATGATTGGCACATGTCGATCCACCGGTTGAGGACGACTATAAACCTCACTGAAGTTGATGAAATCGCCATGGAAACTGGCTCTTTCATCGCTCCACGCTGTTCTCATCGCCTGGAGATATTCGTCTGTACGGTCGCCCCTGCGTTCGAACGAAACTCCGAGAGCGTCGAACTCTTCCTCCAACCACCCCGAACCAATTCCGAGAATCATTCGACCCTTGGAGAGTCGGTCGAGAGTAGCGACGGCTTTAGCAGTGACCAGCGGATTTCGTTGAGGCAGGATCATGACACCGGTACCGAGGCGAATGTTCTCAGTGGCGGCGGCCACATAAGACAGCCAGATCAGCGGATCGGGAATATCAAAATCTTCTCTGCCGCCGGGCATTCGTCCGTCTTTTGCATAGGGATACTGCGAGGTGTATCCCGCTGGCACTACGACATGTTCGACTGTCCAAATTGACTCACAGCCGGCCGCTTCAGCAGCTTGGGCTAGTTCTACCGCCGCGTCAGGTTCCACGAAGGGACCCGTGTTGGCAAACATCACTCCAAATTTCATGTGCTGACCCTAGTGGCCGGGGGCGATTTGGGCTCTACGGTGCAGGGGTGCTTACAAGTGCCGCGAAAAACCCGCTACCGCGAGTGGTTGTTGCCTTTATCGCCGCGAACGCAACCTTTTTCGTTTTTACCCACGACATGGCTCGCATAGGGGCTACCTCGTTGCGTCGAAACGCTCTCGTGGACTGGGCGACTTACGGTTTCCCGATATCTGAAGTGGGGGAGTGGTGGCGCCTTGCGACAGGCGCATTTCTCCATGCGGATATCCGACATCTCATCTTGAACTTGGTCATGTTTTTCCTGCTCGGGAAACGATTAGAGAGGCAGTTGGGCTCAGTCCTTTTCGGAGTGGTCTGTTTGAACTCGATGCTGTGGGGTTCAGCTGGTGCGCTGGTCGCGGCGCCGAACACTGCGGTAGTCGGTGCGTCAGGAATCGTCTACGGAATCATGGCTTCGGTTTACATTGTGGAGCGTTTAAGCGGTGGTGATCCATGGAGTGAAGGTTTGGGGACGCTAATCGTCATTAACGTCGTTCTTTCCTTCGTCATTCCAGGCATCTCGATCGGAGGTCATCTTGGTGGTCTCGTTGGTGGCCTGTTGGCTGGTTGGGCCGTAGGTGACCAACGAAGGCGCTCACCGATTCGTGTCTGGCTAACACTTCCTTCCCTGGGAATATTCGGGTTTGTTCTCGGCGCGATGGCAGCACGGACTTGGATGGATCCCCTTTTCTGAAGTCAATAACTGGCTTGCGAAGCAAGTCGCGTCCGCGGCCACCATGTGGACGACCAAATACGAGCTACCGGGTACCGATCACGGGTTGAACGTATTTGAGATTCTCGGGCCAATGGTGGTCCCAAGGGAAAACACCCGACCGGTCAGGCCACACGAATTGACGAACTCGCCACGGTTGATCGCCATAGATCAAAGGCAGCGTGGGAAAATAATGACCGAATTCGACAATTTCAACGTCGAGAAGAACGCTAACAAGATCATTATCGAGCAGACCATCGAAAAGTTCGCCCGTAGGTAATGCGCCACCGAGACGCAAGTGGTTGACGATCAAATCGAGCAACCCGCGAGCTGCGACTGGTGCGAGACCGAAGATGACCAACTCGGGGTGTCCAATGAGTGCCTCAAGCCCGAACGTGTAGGAGTACGCAGCGCGGAGTTGCTTTTGGTCGGAAGGAGCGACCGGTTCGATACCCCACCCGTGGGTTTCGAGCATCCACTGAAGCTTCTCATCGTGCTCCATCGGCTCGTATGTCGGCTCGGTCACAACGACATTCTCTTCCAGTTGACCGCCAGATTCCTACTTCTCGCCACTCATTGCGATAGCGAGCATCACCGCTCCAATTCCGAGACACTCTGTCACGCTCGGCGATTGACTCAAAGCGAGGAACCCTACAACTGCGGCGGTTACCGGGAGCAGAGCTTGGAGCAAAGCAAATCTTGCTCTCGTAATCTTTTTCATCACTACCTGGTCAATGCCATACGGAACGACGTTGGACAACAGGCCGGTAGCGAGAGCGAGACCTAAGAGACCGGGACTCAAGAATGCATCACCTACACCGCCAATGCCCAAAGGGCTAATCGCTAAAGCGCCGATCAACATGCCTACTCCCAGGCCGTCGACAGCCGGGCCGTCTCGGGCGACGCGGTGACCCAAAACGATATAGCCAGCCCACATAGCCCCCGCAAGGAGCGCGAAAACGACTCCGAGCAACGTGCCTTCACTCTGCACCCCCGCCAAGATCAGGACTCCTAATGTGGCGATAATGAGAGCCACCGCAGACCGTAGGTTTCGTGCCCCAATAGCGGCAACAGCTATGGGACCCAGAAATTCCATTGCCACAGCGTTTCCCAGCGGGAGTCGATCCATAGCTAGATAAATCAACAAATTCATTGACGCTAGAACGACGCCGAACGCGCCGGCCCACAAGAGATCTTGTTTGGTCCACTTTCGTCGCCACGATCTACGGAAGCCGATTAGTACCAGGCCCGCGCCGAGCACTCGAAGAAGCGCCACGCTCGCCGGGGCGAGCTGATCGAACAAACCGACAGCGGTCGCAGCGCCGAGATATTGAGAGATACCCCCGATCGCGAAAAGAGCTTCAGGTGGGGTTTGCCGGACACTTGCCATCAGATGTTCACCCTGGTCCCGAGATGAAGTCGTGTGGCTGCCTCCAGAACTAAAGAAGAAGCGACAGCGTCCTGGCTGGCGACCCCAACCGACTTGAACACCGTCAACTCGGTTTGGCTGGATCGCCCCGCGTGGCGACCTAGGACGACCTCCCCCAGTTCTCTCACCTGTGCTGATTGGATCCGCCCCTCCGCTCGGGCCGCGATGATTTCCCCCGCTTCCGCCCAGCAAGCTTCAGTCTCGTCGACGAAAATTGAAGCGCTCCCCAATAGCACAGGGTCAATTTCAATCATCGATGGTTGGAAGGACCCGACTCCGACAATATGAGCTCCGGGTTTGACTGACTCGCCGGAAAACGTTGGTGACACTGAAGTAGTTGCCGTCCATATGACATCGGCATCGAGCACTGCCTGGTGGGGATTGTCGACCACGTGAATCTCCGGACACCAATTGTTTTGCTGCAACTGGTCGGCAAGTCGTTGAGCGTTCCCTTTTGTTGGGCTGAACAGTCGAACAACTTCAATATCGCGCGCACAACATGCTGCTTCGATACCCGCGCGTGCCTGGGTGCCGCTTCCCAACATGGCTAAAGAGCGACTTTCTTCGCGAGCTAATAACTCCATCGACGCTCCTCCACCGGCTGCGGTGCGGATAGCAGTAAGTTCACCTCCGTCAATTAATGCGACCGGAGTGCCCGTCGACACGTCGAAAACTTGGACCATCGCTTGAACTACCGGCAGTCCCAGTTGCTCGTTGTTGGGTGAGAAGGTCACGGACTTCAGAGATACCTCAGAAGATCCCCTGATGTGCGCCGGCATGAAAATCGCGAGATTCGAGGCCGCGCCTAGTGAAATCACCGTTCGTTGCGGCATTTCCGCGTCGCCGTTAGTACACGCGGCGTACGCGCGATGCATGCCCTCAATAGCGCCCTTCATAGGGAGAGAGGCGGCGACGTCTTGAGCGGAGAGAACAAGCATTGGAAAATTACTTACGCGAACTCAATGAGTTGGTCGAAAAGGCCGATCGCTTCGTCTAACACCGAAACGAGGTCGGAAGGCACGCTTCGAGAAGATGGAAGGCGACGGTCGAACCCGGTGGAGCCATGAACATTTTGGTACCAAAACCGGGCCCATACCCCATCTTCGGGTTTGGGGCCTGTAGCCCACGACAGCATTTGTTTGTTCGGTTCGATACCGACCCGCTCGCACAGACTGTTCAAGGAACTTTCGGGATCCTCCAAAAGGACACCGGAGTCAATCACGACAGGTTGTTTGCCGTGTTCGAGAATGCTGTGGAGTAAACGCACCTGATTTTCCAAACCAGTGTCAGCCAGTGTCGCGTCGGGAAGTTGCACCGCGAGCGATGGCAGCATGTCTCGAGGGTCCCGGGTTAAGAGAATATTTGTGGTAGCAGCGAGGAAGTCTTCGTTTAGCTCAACGAGATGATGAGCCATCTGCTTAAAGAAAACTACGGGAGAGTCGTAACTGCCCAACAAGACGTCACGCACGACCGCCTCCCCATCAGGATTTTGGGCGTTGAGAACTTGGTCGCGCCCAGGGTGATCTCTGCCGGTAACGCGCAAATAATGCGCGTAAAGCGGTTCATCGACAACCGTTGTGTCGTGTCGTTCACGGAATGAATACATCAAAGCTGTCGAAATGTTTCGGGGGCCCGACCAGCAGTTGATTCGCTTGATCACGACCTAATGTCCGCCTCTACCGCCGACTCATACAACTTACGTAGCCGACGTGTCATCGGACCTTCGCTACCGGAGCCGATAACTCGTCCGTCGACTTCGATGACTGGAGTAAGTCCTCCGAAAGTTCCAGTCACGAACGCTTCAGATGAGTAATACACGTCGGTGAGAGAAAAGGATCGTTCAGCGGTCGGAATATCGTTGAGCCGGGCTACTTCTAATACCACCTGCCTTGTTATGCCATTGAGGTTGTAGCGACCAGAAGAGGTAAGTAAATTTCCGTCGCTGACACAGAAGAAGTTGGTTGCATTGCACGTCGCTACCGCTCCTGTTGGATCGAGCATAAGAGCCTCGTCCGCTCCTGCTTTAGTTGCTTGGATCAAGGCGATGACCTCATGCAGCTTGGAGTGGCAATTCAATCTTTGGTCGAGAATCTCCGGTCCAGGCCGTCGAACAGTCGCTGTGAATAGCGTGATGCCGTTTTTCTGTACATCAGGATCGGCTGTTTTGTGTTCGGCGATAATCACGATGTTGGGGCCGCCCAAACAATTTGAGGGATGTTGTGATGGCGTGGATTTGTCACCCCTCGTGATCATTAGACGCACATGAATGTCGTCCTGCATAGCGTTGCGCTCCACCGTGGCGTTGAGGGCATTTGAAAGTCCCTCGCGGTCGAGCCCGATGTCGAGGTCAATTGCCGCTGCTCCTGCGAAGAGCCGATCTAAATGGCGGTCAAGGAAGGCGAATTTGCCCTCGTGTAGGCGCATTCCTTCCCAAATTCCGTCGCCAACGAGAAAACCGCTATCGAACACCGAAATCTTGGCTTCATGTCGTGGAAAAAATTCGCCGTTAATCCAAATCTCAATATTTTCGTTGCGATCGTCGCTGACGGCGCTATGCGTAGTGCGCTTCATCGTCGAGAGGCTAGTCACCGTGGAGCGGCCCTGAACAGGCCCTAAAGGCAACGGGGTCGCTATGGCTCGCCGTGCGGCCTAGACTCCGGAGGGTTCATGGCGTCGTCGTCATGAAGTCGAACGGATTGATCGACTTCGAGCGCCACACTGTTACGCCCAGGGAGGGTGCATTCATGAAGTTCAAGTTTCTGCGACTGCTAGGCGCGTTGTTCGCCTTCGCATTAGTCGCTGCCGCATGCGGGTCCGATGATGACTCATCAGGTCCCGCTCACGGGGACAGCTTAGGAGACGGTTCCCTTGGAACCGTCACCGTAGAGGCTGGCGATGACATCCAAATTCGTTCACTGAACGCAATTACTGGAGACGTCGCATTCCTCGGTATTCCAAACCAGCGTGGCGTTGAGCAAGCCATCGCCGACTTCGGTGATATCCATGGCTTCAGTGTCACTATTGGCACAGGTCTTGATGATCTTTGTTCAGCAGATGGTGGTCAGGCTGCGGCTCAAACCATCGTCGCGGATGAATCGGTCGTCGGTGTCATCGGCACCTCATGCTCGGGCGCCGCTACCGCAGCGTCTCCGTTGATCAGTGCAGCTGGCATGGTGATGATTAGCCCGTCGAACACCTCGCCGTCCCTAACGTCAGACCTCGCTGGGACGGCCGGTGATAACTATCACGCCGGCTATTACCGCACAGCGCACAATGACCTTTTCCAAGGCGCCGCAATGGCGAAGTTCGTATATGAAGACCTGGGTGTCAGCGCTGCTGCCGCGATTCACGACGGCGACCCATACACCCAAGGCCTAGCTCAAGCTTTCGCGGATGCGTTCGAGGGTCTGGGCGGCACCATCACTGGCTTTACTGGTGTGAACAAGGAAGACACCGACATGGTGCCAGTCCTTACTGAAATCGCTGCTGGCTCGCCCGGAGCGCTCTTCTTCCCAATCTTCCAGCCCGCAGGTGACATGGTCGCCGATCAGGCTCCGGGAGTATCAGGCCTCGAGGGCACGATATTGCTCGGCGCAGACGGTCTGCAGGTCCAAAGCTTCATGGAATTGTCTCAAGCCGACGGCATGTATCTCTCGGGTCCGGATCTTCGCTATGGCAGCAACACCAACCAAAGCACTGGCGCGACAGCGGAGAAGTTCCTGGCTGACTATGAGTCGAATAATGGAAACGCTCCAGAGGCTCCTTTCTGGGCGCACTCCTACGATGCCACCACGATTCTTTTGGAAGCCATCAAGGCTGCGTCACACGTCGACGGCGATGATCTCGTAATCGACCGCGCGGGAGTCCGAGAATACCTGGACAACCTGTCAGGCTATGAGGGCATTATCGGGACCCTGTCCTGCGACGCATTCGGCGACTGTGGTGCTGCACGCATCACCGTTGTCCAGAACAACTCAGCAGACTTCCAGGGTTCACTTGAGAACGTGGTATTCGAGTTCGCTCCGTAATACCCCGACCCCTAACGGGTCAAGCTGATCGGCTCTTCGGAGTCATCGGTTATCCCTGAATCGACATCGGCCCCGACTCGGCACCCCGCCGGGTCGGGGCCGAGTGTCGGTTGACGACGTTGGCGAACTTGATACGGCGTCTCAAGCCGCCTCTACTTTTGGAACGAATGTGACAACGACGTACGACGCGAAACCTACATCTCGAGTCCTATGGGTTGATCGCTTCCTCACGTTTATCAGATTCGTGTTCATCCTCGTGATATCGGTCGGGCTGCTGGCCTTTATCGCGCAGCAAATCAACCCCCAGAACCCGTTCGCACAGTGGATCAATCCCGACGCAACAGGATTGACAGCAGCCCAATTCAAAGGATTACTAGTCACCGGATTAGCTCAGGGCGCAATGTATGGACTCATCGCGCTGGGATATTCAATGGTCTATGGCGTACTTGGCTTCATCAATTTCGCACACGGGGAAGTGTTCATGGTCGGGGCCATGTCGGGGATGATCACTTCAAACAAGCTTGCAGATGCCGGCCTATGGGAAGACGCGTTTCTTTTCTGTCTTCTTTTCATAGTTGTGTCATCAATTGTTCTTTCCACGGCGACCGCGGTGATCATGGAACGCATCGCCTACCGGCCGTTGCGCGGCGCCCCGCGCCTTATCCCCCTGATCACCTCCATAGGTGTTTCATTCTTCCTCCAAAACGTGTCGGTAGTCCTTCTTGGACCTGGAGCGAAGTCCTACCCGGCCTTGCCGAGTTGGCTTTCACAAAAACGTTCACTTATCGGCTTTCAAATCGAGGGAACAAAGCTTGTTGTATTACTAACCGCCGCCGTCTCAATGGCGGGTCTGTGGTACCTCGTGGAGCGAACGAAAACCGGCAAAGCAATGCGCGCGGTGGCAGAGGACAAAGAAATCGCTGCCCTCATGGGAATCGACGTCAACCGAATCATTGTCACCACCTTCGCTGTGGGCGGTGCCATGGCTGGAGTCGCTGGAATCCTGTGGGGCATTTTGTTCCGCAGCGTGATCCACACGACTGGATTCTTGCCCGGAATCAAAGCGTTTAGCGCCGCGGTGGTCGGCGGAATCGGCAACCTTGGCGGAGCCATGGCAGGAGGACTGTCTCTTGGAGCAGCAGAAGCCACCGCTCCTCTGATGCTGCTCGAACCGCTTGGAGTGGACGGGGTTTCACAGCTTCGCGACGCTGTTGCCTTCGCCGTTCTCATCTTCGTCTTGCTGGTACGACCGAGCGGGCTTTTCGGTGAACGACTGTCGGAAGATGAACGGGCATGACAGCAACATCAAACGGCACCCCGACTCTCGAAGCCCCAGGACTTGACTGGCGTCGACAGATCAGGTTCTCGCTCATCGGCGCCCTAAGCAGCGCGTTTATCGCCCTCGCCGGAATGCCCGTTGGGTTAGACCGACGAAACATCATCCAGCCCCTACTAAGCATGGGGTACTTGTCGCTTTTGTGGGTGCCCTTTGTTTTGGCCAGCCTCGCGGGGAGTCAGGTCGTCCTAGAGGGGATGACCGAAAGAGTAAGAAGTTCCAAGGATCTAGTGGCTGGAGCACTCGTCGGATTAGGCAGCGCGCTCGGACTCGTTGCGCTAATGATCCTGGTGAAAAATTTCAACATTCGAGATCCGCTCGTTAATTGGAGCCCCCAACTCCTCGACCTGCTGTCATTCAATCGATCTGCGGGCTTGGGCATGGTGTTCTGGATTGTCCTCGGCACGACTTTGGGCCTGATGGGTGGAGCAATGCACGTAGTCCCTACAGCGGTCCGTTCCAAAACCCTGACCGTTCTGCTCTCCGTGTTGGCTGTCTCCGTCCTCGAAACCTTCATTACCGACCTACTCAAAGGATTTCAGCTCGAGATCTTCACAGACTTCATCTACTACAAACGCGGTGGCCTCGAAATCGTCGGAGCGCTCCTAGTGGCCGCACTCGCAATTGTCATCCCACTGCTGGTAGGCGACCGAATCACAGTGGTGCGAACCCGCGTACGGGAAATGCCCGCAGACGAGCGATCCCGAGTGAACCTGATCCTCCTTCTGGTCGGCTCGGCGCTACTGCTTGTGCTCCCGTTCTTCCTTGGGAAGATCACCAATGAATTACTCGCCAACGTGGGTCTGTTTGTCTTGCTCGCTCTGGGTCTCAATATCGTCGTCGGGCTAGCAGGAATTCTAGATCTCGGGTACGTGGCTTTCTTCGCTGTTGGCGGCTACACCACAGCAGTCCTCACCTCACCCAACTCTCCTGGATTCTCTCCCCAGTTACCTTGGCCCGTGGCGCTAATCGTCGTCGTCGTTTTGACCGGCCTAGTAGGGCTTTTCATCGGAGCGCCCGTAATTCGCATGCGTGGCGATTACCTAGCGATCGTGACCCTCGGCTTCGGCGAGATTATTCGGTTGCTGTTCCTAAGCGACTGGTTGTCCGGCTGGTTCGGCGGCGCTCAAGGTATTACCAACATTCCCGGAGTTGACGTTGGTTTCGCAACAGTAAATGGCATCGATCCTAGATCAGTCTTCTTACTCGTCCTGGTGTTCTCAGCGATCGCGATATACATCTCCTGGCGCCTGGAGCATTCCAGAATCGGACGCGCCTGGATGGCGATCCGGGAAGACGAGGACGTCGCCGAAGCCATGGGAGTCAACACCACTAACACCAAACTGATGGCCTTTGTCGTCGGAGCAGTACTAGCGAGCTTTTCGGGCGCAATTTTCTCGGCAAAAGTCGGATCGATCTTCCCGACCAGTTTCCTCATGCTTATATCGATCATCATCCTGGTGGTCGTCATCGTTGGTGGCATGGGGAATATCGTCGGAGTAATCGTCGGTGCCCTGGTACTGATCGGCATCTTAGGTGGCCCCAAACAGCCGGGATTGTTGCAGGAGTTCAGCGAGTTCAAACTGTTGATTTACGGTGCCTTACTCGTATGGATGATGCTCAAACGTCCAGAAGGTCTCGTGCCAAATGTGCGGCGTAGCCGCGAACTCCACCAGGAAGAGTTCCTCCAAGACGCGTGGCTAAAAGGCGAAATCGACACCGATGACGAAGAGAACCCGTCGTGAGCATGTTGCAAATCAGCGATCTAAGCGTCACCTTTGGTGGCCTTCACGCGTTAAGAAACTTAGATTTCCAAGTTACAGAAGGCGAAATTGTTAGCGTCATCGGACCTAACGGAGCCGGCAAAACGACCTTCTTTAACATGATTAGCGGAATGGTCACCCCGACCTCGGGCGACATCGTCTTCGAAGGCGAGTCACTCCTAGGTCTAGACCCCAGTCAAGTAACTGAGCGTGGTATCGCCAGAACCTTTCAAAATGTGCGACTTTTCGCCAATATGACCATCTTGGAAAACGTCATGGTCGCCCAGCACTGTCGCACCGACCAAAAGGTCTTTGGCGCCCTTTTCCAAACCAATGCCTTCAAATCAGAGGAAAACGCGATAAGAGAGTACGGCGAAGAAGTACTTTCGTTCTTCGGCACGCGACTCACGGGATATCGGCTGGAACAACCGGCGTCGGTTTTGTCATATGCCAATCGACGGCGGCTTGAGATAGCGCGAGCGATGGCGACGCGACCACGACTCTTACTTCTTGATGAACCCGTCGCCGGAATGAACCCGCGAGAGTCAGCCGAGTTGACTGCCCTGATCGGCCGTTTGCGAAGTGAATGGGGTTTCACCATCGTCATCATCGAACACGACATGAGTGTGGTGCGTGACGTCTCGGACCGAGTAGTAGTCCTCGACCACGGGGAGTCCATTGCTCACGGCTCCTACGAACAGGTCGCGAACGACCCCAACGTCATCGAGGCCTACCTCGGGCGTCAGGTGCAAGATGAGCAAGCTGAAGAGGAGACGTCACCTTGACCGAAAATCAAGTACCACTCCTCGAATTTCGCGGCATCAACACCCACTATGGGGCCGTCCACATACTCAAAGACGTTGACCTCTCCATCTTTGCGGGAGAACTCGTATGTCTTCTCGGAGGAAATGCAAGCGGGAAGAGCACGACCCTCAAGACGCTGCTCGGCATGGTGACGCCAACAACAGGCGATGTCGTTCTCGACGGGGAGATAGTCACTCATCGCTCCACTAGCTACCGAGTCGAGCGCGGGGTGACAATGGTTCCCGAGAACCGCCGGCTTTTTAAACGACTCTCGGTCAGAGAGAACCTAGAACTCGGCGCATATCTACGTACAGATCGAGATGGAATAGCCAATGATCTAGAGCGCGTGTTCGAGATGTTCCCACGCGTCAAAGAGCGCCTTAATCAAAAGTCCGGAACCTTATCGGGAGGCGAACAGCAGATGGTCGCAGTGGGGCGCGCATTAATGTCCAATCCCCGGATCCTTCTCATGGACGAACCATCTATGGGTCTAGCCCCCGCTCTCGTTCAAACAAACTTTGAACTAATTCAACAGATTCACGAAGAAGGCGTCGCGATTTTCATAGTTGAACAAAACGCGAACATGGCGCTCTCGATCGCGGACAGAGGATGGGTGTTACAGACCGGGAAAGTGGTCCTAGACGACAGTGCCGAAGCCCTTCTCGCAAACCCAGAATTGCGCGCGAGCTACCTTGGCGAGTCGGGCAACAGGTAACGAACGTTAACGCCCCAGAAAATCGAACCCCACGGCCAAACTCTCCGCTGAGCCGACCCACGAAAAAATGTGTTCACGAGGAACAGGGGAGCCCTCGAACGGTGATCAATTCGCGAGATCACGAAAGACATCAAACTGACCGGTGGCGGATCCCTCAACGATTTTGTTCAAGAGTTCTTCTCCCCCGTGTTCTTGGAGGAGCTTCTTAGGTAAGGCCGGCATCGAATAATTTTCAGGCAGCGGAGGTACAGAACGCACCTTTCGAGCCATAGCAGCTTCGATGTGCGGGGCGAGCCTCTCCGCCTTTTTGGAGCGAGCCTCAGAGTCCCTTTCTTTGAACTCCGGCAAGATTTCTGTCCCAAAGATCTCGATGCTTTCCATGATGTGGTCGTGACGATTGTTTCCTGCCTGTAGGACAAATATGACCTGATCGACTCCTGCCTGCTCGTAGCGTTCCAGAAAAGACCGGAGCTGATCGGGTGTGCCGATCGCACCGCGAAGGCCTTCGGTTTCGCCCGCGGCGATCTTCGCCCCAAGAACTTCTTTGGCCTCCGCGACCACCGCCTCCGGTGAGTAACCTGTCTCGGCTCGTTTTTCGATGAACTCTCGCCAAACATCGGTAGTCCCAGGCAGATGATCACCGAACACGTAGAAGTGAGCGAGCGAGTACCCGAAAAAGTTTGCTCCCTCCAGACCTCGACGGAGAGCTTCACTTTCATCGTGATGGGTCATCATCGTTGAGACACAGGCCAACTGCGGATTAACCGCTTCCCCTACTGGAACGCAACTATCAATAAAGGTTTTCTCGTAGTCCTCGACCCAAAGTTGAGCTTCTTCGGGATCGACGAAAGCGAATGTGAGAGCGCCCATACCTCTTTCTGCAGCCATCAATATCGTGTCGCGACGACTGCAGGCGACCCATAGGGGGGGATGGGGAACTTGGACTGGCTTGGGAACCACGTTGCGAGGAGGCATCGTCACATAAGTTCCGTCTACCCCACTGAAAGGCGTTTCAGTCATACACCTGATTGCGACCTCCAAGCCTTCGAGCCACTCGTCGCGTTTGGTTTCTGGATCGACTCCGAATCCCCCCAATTCCGCTAGAGAACCCGACTCGCCCGAACCGAACTCAACTCTTCCTCCTGAAACCAGGTCCAACATTGCCAATCGCTCGGCGATGCGAGCAGGATGGTTGTACCTAGGGGCCGTCAGTATGACACCGTGCCCAAGACGCATGTTTCTTGTTCGCTGACTTACGGCGGAAAGAAACACCTCAGGAGCAGACGAGTGACTGTATTCCTCTAAAAAGTGATGTTCGACTTCCCAGACGTACTCAATTCCGAGCTTGTCAGCGAGTTCACACTGGTCGAGAGCATCAGTAATTAGCCGTTGCTCCGCTCCTACATCCCATGGTCGCGGGATTTGATGCTCAAAAAAGATGCCGAACTGCATAGTCAGGTCACTTTCCGTTGGTCAACGGATACTAAGTCTGGAGAGGAAGCACCACGTTCGCTACCCCTTCTAATTCGGCAAACCAATCATTGGGTTCACCCACCAAAATTGGAACAAACTTCGACGCCCCAACTTCGATGAATCGTTCGATCTGATTTTTCAGACCGTCATGGCCGAGGGGAATGATTTCTTCGGGAGGGACACCGGGAGCACGGCGATCGAGGATGGTTCGATAACTAGCTGGCAAGTCCCCGTGGCTGTAGGGGATTAGGACGCCGAAATGTTCGGGATCCATGAACCTCTCCTGTTCATCTGCGGCATCATTTACGACTCGCCACCCCTGTGCTGCCATCTCAGGTGTGCAAAATGAGGGAAGCCATCCGTCTCCAAATTTTCCACATCGACGCAACTCAACGTCAGCCGCGCCTCCTAGCCAAATGTCCATAGGCTCTTGGGTCGGCTTGGGCAGCAGATCGACGTCCTCGTAGTGGTAGAAGTCTCCTTGATGGGTCACCGGGCCCTCCTCCCACATTCGCTTCAACAAAGGGAGAGCCTCGTTGAACATTTTGGCGCGCTGTTTGCGTTCAACGCCAAAGGCAGCTTGTTCGTGAACGTCTGCGACGCCTAGTCCGAATGCTGGTAGGAGACGGCCATTAGAGAGCCTGTCGAGACTGGCGAGTTCTTTCGCTAGGACCGCCAAGTTTCGGCCAGGGAGAACCATTACAGAAAACCCAAACTTCATTCTCGTTGTTCTGCCCGCGGCATAGGCCAGCCCAACGATGGGGTCGGGGCATTCGCCACCCAAGCGTTCGCTGAGCCACAAGGAATCGAAGCCAAGTTGTTCGAGGGAATCAACGAACGGATCAAAGGTTGAATGGTCGTTGGTGAAACTGCGGGTTCCTAGGCCAAAGCCAACACGGATCTTCATATCAAGACCCTAGGGCAGCTAACGCGAACACGCCGTGTGTGTTGACCTCAACCTTTGCCTAGTGTCTTTGGGCATATGAGTGAAACTCCCGATATCGAGGCTCTATATCGAATCGACGGCAAGGTTTGTGTCGTAACTGGCGCTTCCAGCGGCTTCGGCGACCGATTTGCCAGAGTGTTGTCCGCGGCCGGAGGCAAAGTCGTCGCTGCTGCGCGTCGCCGTGACCGACTTGAGGAGCTGGTGTCAGAGTTGCCCGACGCAGTAGCGATCCGATGTGACGTAAGTGACGATGAACAGTGCCGACAGTTGATTTCTCAGACCATTTCCCACTACGGACAAGTAGATGTGCTGGTAAACAACGCCGGCATTACCGATGCAGTTCACGCAGCCGAAGAAGCGAACATCGAAGTTTTCCGAAACGTTGTCGACGTGAATCTCAACGCCTGTTTCCTCCTATCGGCACTAGCCGCTCAAGACATGCTGACCCGTGAGGAAGGAAGCATTATCAACGTTGCGTCGGTACATGGCCTCGTGGCGTCCGCCCCAAATCTCCAACCGGCCTATGCGGCGAGCAAAGCGGGCTTGGTGAATTTGACCCGCGACCTTGCCGTTCAGTGGGCCAAGCGCGGCATCCGCGTAAATGCACTGTGCCCTGGTTACTTCGACACCGAGCTCACGCGCGGCATGTTTGAGGACGAACGCTCGACAAAGTGGATTGAGCGAAACGCGTCAATGGGTCGGGGTGGTTCACTCGAAGAGCTAGATGGAGCGCTCCTATTCTTGGCCAGCAACGCCAGTAGCTATGTCACCGGGATCCCGCTGCCAGTCGACGGTGGTTGGATCGCTCGATAAAGGTTCTCGCCCAACAAGCCATATGCCCGTACCCTCGGTTGTTGCGATGATCGCTCGCCGAACACTTTTCTTCGCAGCTGTACCGTCCTGTCTCGCTGCCCTTCTCATCTGCGCCTGGTTACTACTGGATCCTCAGTCGCAATCAGGTGTTCTACGATGGCTCGCAGTTCTGGCAGCGATTGCGGCATCTCTGTTGCTAGTGAGCAGTTCGATCGCTGTCTTATGGACAGGCGGGCAACAAGAAGCCCAACTGGCTCGTGCCGCTCGCCATGACCCGGTAACTGGATTAGGGAACCGCGTGCACGCGCTTTCCCGACTAGAAGAAGCGCTCGCACGATCGCGGTCCACCGGACGCGCGGTCGGAGTCGTGTTCTGCGACCTGGATGATTTCAAAGTCGTCAACGATGTCTATGGGCACACCGTCGGTGACCGGTTGCTGGCGGCAATTGGTGCGCGCTTTGCCGATGCGGTGAGACCAACCGACACCGTCGCCCGATACGGCGGCGACGAGTTCGCAATCGTATGTCCCGAGCTGAGAGACGGAAGCGACGTCGGACTCGTTGCAGATCGGCTCGAAATTGCAATGGAACGCCCCTTCATCATTGGAGGACATTCCTTAATCGCAAAGGCCAGCATCGGCTTCACCGTCGGCTATGGCACTCGCAACAACGCTGAAGAACTCATGTCACGCGCAGACGCGGAAATGTACCGGGCAAAGCTTCAGCTCTAGGCGAGAGCCGGTGTGCCCTCAAAGGCACCGGGATCTTCTGGGGCTGGAAGAAGTGGTTTCGAACGCCACGCCATTGCTTCCTCGACCCCTGCCAACACGCCCCTCCAATCAGCGGGATTCCATCCTTCAGCGGAGTTGACTAGAGAACCGTCTTGAGCGATATGGGCGAGCGCAGGAAGGCGCTCCAACCCGAGAGATCTGACTAACTCCCGGTTTCGATCGACCAAAACCAGCCACTTCTTTGAATACTTGCCCAAGTATTCACGCGCCCCATCCCCGTCGCTCGTTACGAGGAAAGCGCAGCGGATGTCGGCCTCCTCGTAATGTGCAAAAACCCGGTCAGCTGTAGGAATGATCCATCCGCTTTCATGGGTGTAAGGATCGAGTACAACGGTGAGCAGATTGAAAGTCGTTAACCATTGGGACAAGGTCTGTTCAACACCGTCCATGGTCGCAACGATCAGCTGGGTCGAAGGGTCAGTTGCCACGAGAGCCAAGTTAGCGCGCCTAATGATCGAGCCCGACTTCCAACCAAATTCAATTCGACTCCCATTTCCGTCGACACATGTGGCAGTCTGCTCTCGTGCATCCCATTGAACGGCTTCGATATGTAGCTCGCTCTGGAGGCATTGATCAATTTGCTTTAGCCCGCGAAGCAGCCGACGCGTTGGGCTCGTTATGGGGGGAACCAGCGGAGCTAGTCAACGCCTGTCGACGCATATTGCACCACCACCCCCTAGCTGGCTCTCTATGGACGATGGCAAGCAAGGTGTTGATCGCGACCGACGCCCGCAGAGCGGCCATCGGCTTCGTCGAGGAACTCAATAGCGACGACACTCCAAGAAGCGTCGCCTCCGCTCTTCCCAATAACGCGACCGTAGCTGTCATTGGTTGGCCCGACCTAGCCATGGAAAGCATCCACCTCCGCCGCGATATCAAGGTGCGCGTCATAGACGCGTACGGCGAAGGAGCAGCACTCGCTAGGACGCTTCTTCAACGCGAAGTCGATGTAGTCGAAGTTCCGTTAACTGGACTGGGGCAGGCATGCGCTACTGCAGACATAGTCATTCTTGAGGCAGCCGCAGCGGGCCCCGAAGCGCTGATAGCCCCATCAGGTTCCTACGCAGCCGCAATTTGCGGACTACGGGGAGGCAAGGAGACCTGGGCGGTAATCGGAGTTGGTCGCGCCCTCCCGAGACCGTTCTTCGAAGTCATAGAAGATCAACTAGCAAAAGAAAATGTTTTAGAAGCCGACGAGGAAGTTGTTCCTTTGGAAGTGTTCACACACGTCATTGGCCCCGAGGGAAAAACACCATCCACGATTCCGATGAGAGAGGACTGCGCCGTGGCCGCAGAGCTTCTTCGCCCCAGCCTCTAACATCCACCAATAGTGGCTCTAAATTCGGCTTAGTGCGCGTCGGCCAACAATCGACGCGCGATGAGCTTTAGACAGAGCGTTTCGTCCGCACCTTCGAAAATAGACAACACGCGCGCGTCGACAAACAGACGACTGACCGTGTACTCCTCTGCGAAACCAAACCCGCCATGGATCTGGAGAGCCTCGCGCGTCACCCATTCGGCGGCTTTACACACATAGGCCTTGACCATTGAGGCTTCGAGACCCCCTTCGCCTTTCGCCATCATCTGAGCCACCGAATAGCTGTACTGACGCGAGCCCTGAATAATTGCCGCCATCCGCCCGAGTTTTGCTTGAGTGAGTTGATAGTCAATCACTGGCCGCCCAAAAACTGACCTCTCCTCCGCATAGGCCCGAGCCTCGTCATACGCCGCTTGCATAACGCCCACGGCTCGAGCGGCGGTTTGAAGACGGCCGTTCTCGAAGCCAGCCATCTGCATGTAAAAGCCTTTACCCAGACCATCCTCACCGCCAATCAAATTTTGTTCCGGAACGAACCAGTTACTGAACGCTATTTCGAAACTGTGCATACCCCGATAACCCAGAGTGGGGATAGCCCTGCCCTCCATAGCGCCGCCGTCATCTTGGGAGAATTCAAAACTGTGACCTTCCGCCTGGGGCTTGGGCACAATGAACAAGCTGAGACCGCGATGGGTCTTGCTACGGTCCGCGTCGGTGCGAGCCAACAGCATCAGTACATTTGCTCTTCCAGCAAAAGTGCACCATGTCTTGACCCCGTTGATGACCCACCCGCTGTCGACGGAAGTCGCTGTGACCTTCAAATTAGCGACGTCAGATCCATAGTCGGGTTCAGTGACTGCTACAGCGACCATCGCCTCGCCAGTCGCAATCTTAGGGAACCACTCGCGCTTTTGTTCCTCGGTTCCACCTCGTTCGAGCGCCCTAGTCAGAATCTCAGGCCTCGTGATGAGGGAACCGCCAGCACCCAACGATGCGCGAGAAAGCTCTTCGGTAGCGATCACCATTCCCATGTAGTCACTTTCGCTACCAGTAGCGAAGCCGCCGTATTTCTCCGGAACTGACAGGCCAAAGCAGCCAAGCTCAGCTAAGCCGTCAATAATATCTTCGGGAATGTCAGTGTCCCGGCGATGAATGTGTTCGGCGCGAGGAGCGATCTTGTCGTCGGCGAAGCGACGAAAGGTGTCAGCCACCATTTCGAAGTCTTCGTCTAGATGCCTAGGAGCATCTAAGGACGCGAGCTGAGCCACGAATTCCGGAGCTCGAAAAATCCGAATGAATTCCCGAGCTGGGTCCAACTCCCCGTGTTCTACTCCCCATTCGGTTTCTCTGGCGAAGAGCTTTGAGTGAAGATCCGCTAGAACGTCAGCAATGAAAGCGCAGGCGAGGTTTCCTTCACTCTCTCCTTTGGCGCCGTAATCCAGCAACGAGCGGCTTATCTCAACGGCAGACGCGGCGTGAGCAAGGTCGTACAACAGACTTTGATGTTCGTCAGGGTCAGGAAGAGCCGCGGCATTAGCGACAGAGCGATCGATTATTGAGATACCAATCGCCAACGCATCAGCGGCGGCTTGTAGATCAGGTGCGGTCATAATTCTTCACCACTTCATCAAGTCGAGACAATGAGTCAGGCTATGAGCACAGCACATGAGGACACAAAGTTTCTTCCAGTCATGGTGAACTCTAGAGGGAACGGTTGCACCCTGACGTCACTAATTCTCTACGATGACAACGTCCCCAGTAACCCCTAACCCCAATGGAGGACCTGTGAGTACCCACGACCGCCCATTTGGCCGACACTTAGAGGATTTTGAGATAGGCGACGTGTACAGACACTGGCCAGGCAAGACCATTACCGAAGCTGATGACCATCTCTTTTGCATGATCACGATGAATCATCACCCACTTCACACCAATGAATGGTTTGCTCAAAATGAAACCGTCCATGGCAAGAATGTGGTTGTCGGAAACCTTGTCTACTCGTTGGTGCTTGGAATGAGCGTCCCTGACGTCAGCGGCGCAGCTATCGCCAACCTTGAGGTCGAAAGTTTGACCCATCAACGCCCCAGCTTCCATGGCGACACCATTTACGCCGTTACCAAAGTCCTGGACAAGGCCGAGTCGAAAAGCCGACCCGACCGGGGAATCGTGACCGTCGAAACACGAGGGTTCAACCAACGAGAAGAAGAGGTTTGCTACTTCCGTCGAAAAGTCATGATCTGGAAGCGAGAGGCCGCGCCCGCACGCAACTTTCCCTATGGCGACGACATCTGGAACAGTTGAGTTTCGCGGCCCACTAGGCGGGAGAGAATTCACACGAGCCGTCCTTCGGTGGGCTGAGAAATTCAGACGCGACTTGCCGTGGCGCTCCACCCGAGACCCATGGGCTGTGCTGGTTTCTGAGGTAATGCTCCAACAGACCCAGGTCAACAGAGTGACGGTCAAGTATCGGGAATTCTTAGACCACTGGCCAACCCCGCGCGATCTCGCTCACGCCGAGCTTTCTGAATTATTGAAATTTTGGGGAGGTCTCGGCTACCCGCGCCGAGCCCGCAACCTTCACCAGACAGCTCGCCAGATCACCAGTCTGTACCAGGGCAAAGTCCCGCGAGATCTAGACCAACTTTTAGAGCTGCCCGGAATAGGCCCCTATACGGCAAGAGCCGTAATGGTTTTTGCCTTCGAAATTCAGACCGGTGTGGTTGACACCAACGTAGGACGTCTGCTCGCGCGTTGGCATGGGTATTCGCTTCGACCAAAGAATGCTCAAGAGATCGCGGATCAGCTTGTCGCACCCGGACAGTCATGGGAATGGAATCAAGGGCTTTTCGACTTGGCGGCAACCCTGTGCACGAAACGAAATCCACGATGCGAGAACTGCCCCGTGAATGCATGGTGTGCGTGGCAGGGGACGGGCAAGGACCCTGCTGATGGAAGCGCCGGGGTTAGTAGGAGGCAGCGACCGTTTCACGGAAGTGACCGTCAAGCGAGAGGACGGCTCCTGTCAGCGCTAACGCAGGGACCAGTGACGACCGCCGAAGCCGCCGAGGTCATGGAGCTTGCCGAACAACAATTCCGTGCCACCCAACTGGTTGACGATTTGCGAAATGAAGGGCTGATTACTTTGCGAGGCGAGACTCTACTGCTTGGTGATTTGGTCCAGTAGTTCATCGATCGCTTTGTCAGCAATCGTCACCATCTCATCATCAGTACGATCCTGAATCGGGTGCTCAACCCAGACAGCTGCCGGATCAAAACCCAGCGACCTTCCCTGTACCTCAGCACCGTCAATGAATTGGGTAGTAGCTACAAAAACTCCCGGAAGCCCTCGTCGTTCCAGATCAGCGATGTCATGCACACTGCATGACGTGCAGCTGCCTCAATCGGCAAGAGCTTCGATCACGACATCGCACTTCGTGGCGATTTCGTGACGCAAATCAACCGGGGCGGGCTTGGTAAAGGTTGGCTTACGAAACCGCTCTACCCGGAGACCTCGCTCAACGAGACGTTCCTCGATCCGGTTAAGGAAGTGGTCTCCTCGGGGTTTGCTGATGTCAAGTAAACCAACAGTCAAGCCGTCGAGGCTCTCGGGGCGATCAACTCGCGGAATTTTGGCCGGCTCAGCCTCGTTCGTCGGGTCCAGCACCTTAGTCATAGGTCCTCCATTACTACGGAATGATTTCGACGCAAACAGGATTTGACCCCATCTCGCCGTTTACCCATCCCCCAATGATTGCTGAAAATAGTCCAGCTGCGCCACCACAATGCACTATGTGCAATCCATTAGGGCGGAATTTCGGAAGATCGAGGTCGGCCATAGCTTCAGGTAAGCCTTCTGGAATCTCGCCGGCTCCTCGAACTAACTCCTTTCCTGGCCTGACAGTTAACTCCACAATCCGGTCAGTTAGCTGTTCTCGCGACCACCCAGCAGCGCCGAAAACTCTCGAGTGATCTGGAGCCACTGCCAAGATAGCGTCGAATCCCAACACGAGTTTTGGGTGCTGAATCGAGATCAAATTCGTGGCATACGTGCGAGCTAGAGAGTCAGGATCTCGTGACAACTGATCAACGACATTCCTTGGGGCTTCACCGGGGAAAGCCAAAACGGTGTTCGCTCCGCTTGAGAATCCGTACATGGTTGACACAGGTTCCCAAGGGGAATCCGCTTCTCGTTCAGCAAAACAAAATCCAACCTTGGCGGGGGACCCGAATGCGGCTCGATCAACTTCTCCTGGACGTCCGCCACCAATGTTTCGCACCACCAGTTGAACGGCGCGCCCAATGGTGCTGTTAGCGCGGTTTCCTTGACCGAATGCATTGTTCCCGGAGTTCATACCGATTTTCTCCGCAATTGGCCCATTGATGATGAGGACCGGTGCGTGCGGCATGGTCGTGGCCAACAAGCCATGCATGTTGAAGGTGTCAGTGCACACTGCTTCCACCGCGGTGAGGACCACAGGAAGGTATTCAGGGCGACATCCTGCCATCACTGCATTAATGGCTATTTTTTCAACAGTGCATGAGACCAGGTCGGGTGGCACCGTCGCAACAACCTCTTCAGGTGAACGACTTGTGCCCTCCAGCATCGCCAGCACCCGCGCTTCTGTCGGGGGCACTACCGGCAATCCGTCAGTCCAACCTCTCTCGAACAGGGCTTCATGGGTGTCTTCTAGAGACGCGAATTCGACGCGTCGTCCGAGAAGTTTGGACCCGCCAAATTTGACGTCCAACTCAGCTCTTAATGTTGGATCAACGGACAACGAACCGCAGCCCGGCCGTTGTTCCGGCAAGTCGAGTCCGAGTTCTGATACTCCGGAAACACGCTCCCACTGTGAGCGAGACCAGCCGACAGTTCGATCCAATTCCTTTCCATCGTGAGCGAGCAGGAGAGTTGGAACAGTCTCGATGTCGTGATGCCACGACAAAGCTAAATCGGTGTCCAGTAGTCGGTCGCTGATCGCGGCTGGGAAGTTCGGATCGTCTTGGGTGAACACCGTCAGATCCGACCGTTCCGCCAACTCGACAAGAACAGGGGTGATTAACTCGCAAGTAGGGCAATCTTGCTTCACGACCGCAATGAGACCATCTGGCAGACCTGGAACCTGGGGTTGACTCATAGTGGTGACGATAACCGCGTCTGACTCGGAGTTCGAAACAGCCCGTTACTTCCGGCGCTACGCTCCGACAGAGTCTTTGAGTAAGGAGCCACAGTGAGCGATATTGATTCCGGGCTATTCCGAAATGTGTTGGGGCACTTTCCTACCGGGGTCACCGCAGTGACCGCAGTCAACGATGGACGCCCGGTCGGCATGGCCATCGGCTCTTTTACGTCGGTGTCTCTCGAACCACCTTTGGTGGCCTTTTTACCAGGAAAGGAATCAGGCTCTTGGGCAGAGATCCGTGACTCGGGATCATTCTGCGTCAACATTATGGGTCAAGACCAAATGGAGGTTTGCGGAGTAATGGCTAGCCGTTCGGATGACAAATTCGCAAACGTAGCTTGGTCTCCGGGACCATCTGGCTCGCCTGTCATTACTGGTTCGATCGCATACATCGACTGCGAAATAGAGGCAATACATGACGGCGGCGATCACGACATCGTTGTGGGCAGAGTTATAGAACTAGAGATATTGGAAAGCAAACCGCCGCTTGTTTTCTTCCAAGGCGACTACGGCACCTTCGGTTGATTTAGACCAGTGTCGTTGGTGGCGCGGATAGTTCTGGGCGGAGTCTTTCTACTCTCGGGAGCTTTGAAACTGCGTGATCCCTCGTGGCCCACCGCAGCTCGAATTCTCGGCGCACCAAGACGGTTGGTTCCCCTCATCGCGCCAACGGAGATCATTTTGGGAGCCCTGCTCGTGACTGGAGTAGCTAGTCCACTTCCGTCGCTACTAGCAGAGGTGGCTCTAGTGATCTTTACCGTCGCAATATTGCGTGTCATGCGGCGCCCGCTTAGCCAGAGGCCCGTCTGCGCATGTTTTGGTCGATGGTCCGCTCGTCCGGTTGATAGTAATTCTGTCGTTCGTAACCTGATCCTTCTTGCCTTAGCTGTTATTTCAAATGGGTCCTGAGAGCTACGTCAAATTGAAGCTGTCGATGATAAACGACATAACGAATGCCTCATCTCGCCACGCGTCGTAGCGGCCGGAAGGCCCGCCATGACCAGAATCAAGTTCAGTTCGGAGCAAAATTGGGTGATTAGACGTACTTATGGAGCGAAGTTTGGCCACCCACTTCGCCGGCTCCCAGTACTGCACTCTTGGATCGTTAAGCCCCGCGGTGACTAAAAGCGCCGGATGATTATCGGCAGTGACGTTTTCGTACGGTCCGTAAGCAGACATCAGCCGAAATGTCGAAATATCGTTCGGATTCCCCCACTCGTCATATTCGGTAATGGTGAGTGGAATCGTGGGATCAAGCATTGTGTTCACGTTGTCCACAAATGGCACTTCGGCGACGATTCCAGCGAAAGCTTCAGGACGCTGGTTGACCATCGCTCCCATCAGAAGGCCTCCAGCACTACCCCCGCGAGCAACAACTCGATGTGCATCGGACCAACCTTCGCTGACAAGGTGGTCTCGACAACTCCCGAAGTCCGAGAATGTGTTTTGTTTATGTTCTAGACGGCCTTGCTCGTACCACGTTCGACCGAGTTCGCCGCCACCGCGAACATGAGCGATGGCGAAGACGACTCCTCGGTCTAGAAGTGAAAGACGCGCCGAGGAAAACGATGCTGGTATTCCCACCTCGTACGCTCCGTATCCATAGAGCAGCGTCGGCGCTGGCCACGTGACAACATCCGGTCGCCAAACAAGACTGACCGGAACCCGAGTTCCGTCTACAGAGGTGGACCAAGTCCGTTTGCTCTTGTAGGCCGAAAGATCCGTATCACCCAAGACCGGTTGCTGCTTCAGCAGGCGACGTTCCCGAGTATCGATATCAATTTCGAACGTAGAAGGTGGAGTCACCATCGACGTGTAGCCATAACGTAATACTCGCGTCGCATATTCCGCATTCGCTCCGGGTCCCGCCTCAAAAACTGGTTCATCCATACCCACCTCGAACTCCCGATTACTGACATGGTCCATGACGCGCAGCACCGGAACCGCGTCACGACGTTCGGTCACCACCGTAAAAGTTTCGAAGGCATCCACGTCCTCGATTCGCGTTCCCTCACGATGAGGAACGATCTCCCGCCAGTTATTCGATGCGGGTTCCTGGAGGGGAGCTTCCACCAGCCGGAAATCGACCGCGTCATCGTTGGTCAATATCAACAGACGATCGCCTTGATGACTGACCCGGTATTCATGACCCTCGCGTCGCGGCTCGACGAGGGACGGCTCCCCGTCGGGTAGGTCGGCATCCAGAAGCCAATATTCCGAAGAGGTTTTGGACTCACTGCCTATAACCACGAACTTTTCGCTTCTTGTGATCCCAACTCCGACCCAAAATCGTTCGTCGGGTTCGGTGAAGATTGTGACATCGTCTGACTTCAACTTGCCCACTGCGTGCCGTACGACTCGATTCGGCCGTCGAGCAGTATCTGTCAGCACCAGAAAAAGAGTCCGGCAATCATTGGCCCAAACCAGACCATATGACAGTTGCCGGACGCCGTCATCAATGACTTCACGGGTATGGAGGTCAACGACCGTTAGATCGTATTCCTCGTTGCCTTCGATGTCGGTGGTATATGCGAGGAAGCGATGATCCGGGCTTACGGCAAGATCGCCGACGGCAAAATAGTCGTTGCCTTCGGCGATCTCATTCTCATCCAACAGGACCTCTTCGGTCGCTGGTTCCCCACGACGTTGGCGAACATGAAGGGGATACTGGAAACCTTCTTTCGTTCTAACCCTGTACTCCCAAGGACCCTTTGGTATCGGTACCGACTGATCGGATTCCTTTACCCTTGCCCTAATTTCCTCGAAAAGAATTTTCCGCAAACCCTCGAGATGATCTGTAGAGGAATCAGTCCAACTGTTTTCCGCCCTCAAGTAGTCCAGCACTGCCGAATCGTCGCGATCCCGCAACCAATACCATGGATCTTCTGTAGCCGTGCCGTGCACTATGCGCGTGTAGGGCCGCCGGGGAGCTATCGGCGCCGTGTCGTCAGACGAAACCATCGGCTGGACGCTAGCGGCCCCACAGCATCAGGATCCCGCGTACATAACGATTCTTCGCGGTAGTTTGCTGGTGGCTGACCCCCGCGATCCACTGAGGTTCAAAATGCCGATCTATGCACTAGGTGAACATCGACCCGAAATCCACCCTGAAGCGTGGGTGATGCCCGAAGCAGTCATTATCGGACGTGTCCGCGTAGGAGCTCGAGCCACCATTTGGTCCGGAGCAGTGCTACGTGGCGACGACAACGAGATTGTTGTCGGCGAAGAAAGTTCGATACAAGACAACTGCGTGCTGCATGTCACAGACGACTTTGCAACCGTGGTCGGGCGCCGCTGCACCATTGGCCACTCGGCTCATTTGGAAGGATGCACCATCGAGGATGAGGCATTAGTGGGAAGCGGATCAGTCGTTCTTCATGAAGCGATTATTGGAGCTCGCGCGCTTGTTGGAGCGGGTGCGGTAGTCCCCGGACGTATGCACGTGCCGCCGGGTGCGATGGCCCTCGGAACACCGGCGAAGATACGAGAAGGTGCTGACACCGACCCGTTGATCTTGCCGGGCATAGAAAAATATATCCAACGCGGCCGAACCTATCGGGAGCACTTGCGACTCATCGAATGAGAAACAGCGGCTCATGCCCTAGGGTCACCACATGGCAAATGCATCCATTGATCTAGGCAGGGTCGGTCTTTGGACAGGGGTCCTGGACGGTATGCCGTCCTCCGCTGCAAATGAACTTTGTGCTGAAGCCTCTGAACTTGGCTTTCAGACCATCTGGATCCCCGAAGCCGTCGGACGTGATCCATTTGTGACGGCAATGCGCGTGCTCGAAAACACGTCGAGCATCAAAATTGCCACCGGTATAGCCAACATTTACGCCCGCGACGCCATGACCACGGCAAACGCTCAACGAAGCATCGAGGAAGCACACCCAGGTCGATTCTTACTGGGGTTGGGAGTTAGTCACCTCCATCTAGTCGAGTGGGTTCGAAAACATGACTACTCCAAACCGCTTAGCTACATGCGCGACTACCTAGCGTCGATGCAAAAATCTCGGTTCATGGCTGTGGGCCCCACCGAACTTCCCGAAATAGTGCTCGCTGCATTGGGTCCTAAGATGCTCGAACTAGCAGCATCTGAGACTGCAGGAGCTCACCCATATTTCGTTCCGCCCGAACACACCCAGTTCGCCCGAGAGGTCATGGGCCCCGATGCTTTGCTCTATCCCGAACAGATGGTGGTTATTGAAGAAGACCCTGACACAGCGCGAGCGATCGCGCGACAGCACATGAAGACCTACGCTGCTCTCCCTAACTATGTCAACAATCTTGTACGTCTCGGTTACGAAGTAAACGAGGTAGAAAATCTTTCTGACAATGTGGTTGATGCGGTGGTCGCGTGGGGAACAGTGGATTCGATCAAGGCTCGAGTTCAGGCACATTTCGACGCAGGAGCCGATCATGTGTGCGTCCAAGTCCTCACTGAAGAACCCGACCAAGTCCCCGACGGATGGCGAATTCTCGCCCCTGTTCTGATCGGCTGAAAACGTTGGCTTCCGTTCGCACTGAAATCACCGAGCTTGCGACAGGCCTAGGCATGCTCGGGTACGACAATCCGACGGAAGCTATCTGCCGGCTCCCCGAACAATTCGTTGATGTGACTGACAAGACGTGGGAACAGTTCGCCCACGCAGTAGACGAGTCACTCCATCGCGTCGACTTCGCGGGTGCGTACCGAAATGGCCAAGTGTTTCTCGAAGCCAGCGACGGCCTGAGAGGCCGCCCGCCTCTTCTGATCGAATGGAAGGGTAGTCATCGAAGCCCCGGCCACGACCAACTGCCTATCGACCTAAGGGTCGACCACGTATATCTGATCTCGTGCAAGTATTCGTCGAAAATATTATTGAACGCGGCTCCATCGAACCTCTTCGCTGCAAGCAGAGACGTAGGGGACTGGTACGACCACGCAGCTCCAGAACAACACCAAGCTCTGTATGCAGCGGTAAGGGCAGAAATCGACACCAACACTGAGTTACCGCCCTTTGTAGGTGATCTAGCAAAACATCACCGAACCGAACTCAAAACTGTGTTGGCGGAAAGTGAATGGAGCCCCAATTGCGCCGCGGCCTACCGCGATCTAGCCGCCGAAGTCGGTCGCGTTACCGCTAACCAGTGGCGCAAATCGGTTGCTACCAAACGTCAAAGGGAAGCCCTCTTATGGCGCCTGTTACGCATCGGTCCGGCTCCTTACTACGTCCTCGGATCTGCGAGAGATCGATCACTGAGACTTCTGGTGACGACGCCCTGGGATTGGCGTCGCCGCTTTGAATTCCGAGACTTGGAAATGTGGGGCGAAGAAGCAGGTCAACCGAAAATCGGGTGGCGAGCTACGGTCCGTGATCATGAGGCCGCAATCGAGACCAATGTTGATGGGCACGTTGAAGTTCGGTGGAGCCACGGGCGGTTCGCTCAAGCCCCAGAGGCGAAGGTCTATCTCGATACCCCCCACACACATGTGCCGGGTTATTTGCATCTCGATGACGCTGAAACTTGGTTCGGCACAATTAGTGGGTCAGAAACACAATTACCACTATCCTGATAGTGATAAACCCTTCGCATGGGAGTCCCCGTGACTGACACTGAGCCGAATGTCGCAATTGATCTAGGTAAGTATCAACTCGGCTGGAGTGACGAAGAGGACTATGTCTACAAGCCTCAAAGGGGTTTGAACGAAGACATTATCCGGGAGATGTCATTCCTGAAAAAGGAACCCGAGTGGATGCTGGAGTTCCGCTTGCGTTCCTACGAAATCTTCAAGCAAAAGCCGATGCCCAACTGGGGTGGCGATACATCCGGAATCTATTTTGATGACATCTACTACTACATCAAGCCCACAGAAGGGCAGGTGGATGCCTGGGAAGAGCTACCGGATTCGGTTAAAGAGACCTACGAAAAACTTGGAATACCCGAAGCGGAGCGCAAATATCTGGCCGGAGTGACCGCCCAATATGAGTCGGAAGTGGTGTACCACCGAAATCGTGAAGACCTAGAAGCCCAAGGTGTCATCTTTTCTGACATGGACTCGGCCATTCGTGAACAGCCCGAACTAATTCAAAAATATTTTGGAACAATCATTCCCCCGGGAGACAACAAATTCTCCGCTCTCAATTCAGCCGTGTGGTCCGGCGGGTCGTTCATTTACGTCCCCCCTGGCGTTGAAGTCGAGATGCCTTTGCAAGCGTATTTCCGTATCAATGCGGAGAACATGGGTCAGTTTGAGCGAACTTTGATTATTGCTGATGAAGGTGCGACGGTGCACTACATCGAAGGATGTTCCGCGCCGGTCTACAGCTCTGACTCCTTGCATTCGGCGGTAGTTGAACTTGTTGCACTCCCTGGTGGGCGCATCACGTACACCACCGTTCAAAACTGGTCGAACAACGTGTTCAACCTCGTTACAAAACGTGCAGCCGCATATGACGAAGCTCATGTCGAATGGATTGACGGCAACATCGGATCGCGTCTGACAATGAAATATCCGGCCGTGTACCTCATGGGTCCAAAGGCCTCGGGGGAAGTGCTGTCTGTTGCATACGCCGGGAAGGGCCAACACCAAGACGCTGGCGCGAAAATGGTTCACGCGGCTCCAGAAACGACTTCAAAAATCGTGTCCAAGTCAATTTCCAAAGACGGAGGTCGGACCACTTACCGCGGTTTGGTACGGGTAGAAGAAGGCATGGATCGCTGCCGGTCCCATGTGCAATGCGACGCGCTCTTACTTGACGAAATCAGCCGATCTGATACCTACCCGTATCAAGAAATCGGTGCCCGCGACGCAGAGATTGGCCACGAAGCGACGGTCTCCAAGGTTGCAGACGAGCAACTGTTCTATTTGATGAGCCGCGGACTCTCTGAAGAACAAGCGATGGGAATGGTTGTGAACGGCTTCATCGAGCCCGTAACCAAAACCTTGCCAATGGAATACGCCGTTGAATGGAGTCGACTCATCGAGCTACAGATGGAAGGGTCCATCGGCTAACTGTGCGAAGCGAGTTATTGCCAAAGATATAGAAGAAGGGGATGTGCTGGAGTAGCCATCCGGACTTTGGCTCGCTACGGTCACAGCGTTGGTCGCAACGGAGGTCCTTGTTTGTGCGCACACCCAAAAACTTTTTCGCACCGTTAACGCTTGGCGCGCCCGAGCCACTCAAAGAGATCCCATTTCGCCCGTCACGGATGATCCATTTCTTCGATCCATCGAATGAAAAGATGCGAGCGAAAATTCCTGCCATAGCCCCTACTGTCGACGTCTTACTGGGCAACCTCGAAGACGCAGTTGCCGTGGAAAACAAAGAGGCGGCCCGAGCGGGATTAGTCGAAATAGGACGAAGCTGGAAAAGCCAAGAGACACAGCTATGGACCCGCGTCAACAGTCTTGATTCTCCATGGTTCCTAGACGACTTGATGACCCTAGTCAGCGAGATCGGCGACACACTCGACGTGGTGATGATTCCCAAAGTCGAAGGAAGTGAAGATATCCACTTCGTGGATCAGCTGCTCGCTCAACTAGAAGCGCGAGCAGGCTTAGATACACCGATCCTTGTGCACGCCATCCTTGAAACAGCTCAAGGAGTGGCCAATGTTGAAGAGATATGTGGCGCAAGTCCGCGCATGCAAGGTCTTTCGCTAGGACCCGCCGACCTCGCCGCAGATCGACGCATGAAAACCACGAGAGTTGGTGGTGGCCATCCCGGCTATTTGGTGCGACAAGACCCAGAGGAGGGCCGAGATGACTCCGAGCGAGCGTCCTATCAGCAAGATCTTTGGCACTACACCCTCGCCCGAATGGTCGACGCTTGCGGGACCTACGGAATCTTGCCCTACTACGGACCGTTCGGAGATATCGCCGACACAGTCGCGTGCGAAGACCAATTTCGTAACGCGTACCTACTTGGCTGTGTTGGCGCCTGGAGCCTTCATCCAGTGCAAATTGAGATAGCCAAGAAGGTGTTTAGCCCAGAACCCTCCGAAGTCGCGTGGGCCATGAGAGTGATCGAAGAAATGGGAGACGGCACCGGAGCGGTGATGATCGACGGAAAAATGCAGGATGACGCGACTGTTAAGCAGTGCCACGTCGTCGTCAACCTTGCACGTCAACTGGCCGCAAAAGACGCGGACCTCGCAAGTAGCTACGGGTTCTGACTGACACTGTCCGAACCGCTCAAGTCTAGGAGATATAGATGAGCGCTAGTTATCGACCCAGACGTTCGGTCCTTTACATGCCAGCGGCTAATGAACGCGCCCTCGAAAAGGCGAAGGAAATACCGGCCGACGCGTTGATCTTCGACTTGGAGGATGCGGTATCGCCGGAGAGTAAAGAAGTGGCCCGCGCACAAGCCTGTGCGGCGGTCTCCTCCGCTGAATATGGCAATCGTGAATTGACGATCCGATGCAACGGACTTGAGACCCCATGGGGCGAGGACGATATCCTGGCCGCCGCCTCCGCAGCGCCCGCAGCGGTTGTAATACCCAAAGTTGACGGGCCTGAGTATCTCGACAGGGTTTCATCTCTGTTAGACGAAGGCGGAGCTCCTGCTTCAACTCGAATTTGGGCGATGGTTGAAACGCCATCCGGAATTCTGGAAGTCGACCAAATTGCTCGGCACGAACGAATGGAAGTCATGGTGCTGGGCACCAACGACATGGCCAAGGAGTTGCGAGCAACGATTACCCCTGACCGTCAAGCCCTGCTTCCGCATCTCGCCAGATGTCTTGTCTCGGTAAGAGCCGCTGACAAAGGAATTCTCGATGGTGTCTACAACGACATTCAAGATGACACCGGCTTCGCCTCAGTATGTCTTCAAGGAGCACAAATGGGGTTCGATGGAAAGACTCTCATCCATCCGAGTCAAGTCGCCCCAACCAACGAGATATTTGCGCCGAGTTTGGATGAACTCGACTTCCACCGGCGCGTCATCGAAGAATTCGAAACTGCTGAAAAAGACGGCCGCGGCGTACTCACAATCGACGGAAAAATGATTGAAAATCTGCATGTCGACGAAGCCCGTCGAGTCCTGGCAGTAGCTGAAGCGATTGCAGCGCTTTAAGTCACTTGTTGCGTCAGAACTCGTGTGATGTTGGCATGAAGCGCGACAATAGAAACATGCCCATGCGGACGAACTGCCGTCATTACGAGACTCGCTCCTATGCCAACGGTGAAACAGTCAGAAAATGCAATCTCGACCTCGCCCCTGAAGCCCCGTGGCGTTGCCCCGAAAGTTGCCCCGAGTATTTGCCACGAAGGATCGACGTAGCTTGGGACCACGGAACACTGGGAGTACAAGACTTTGCGGAGGAGCCCGACAGCCTGGGCGAAGATGACTCCATAGCCGCCTTGCTCGACGCGGCCGAGGACATAGTGAACGCAGCCGGTCCGGACATTTTGACCGAAATAGAGGCAGAGCGACGCGGAAAGAAACGACGCCGACCCCGGATGGGTAAGAAAACCAGAGCGAAGAAGCGAAAGAAGGGCAGAAAACGCTGAGGCTCAGCATCTAGGGGATTTCTCCTATCTGGATAGGTAGAATTATCCGCTGTGACGGCGAATCAACGCGGCCCTTTCAAACCAGCTAACGGGGCTGAACTGGTGGGCTCCTCAGCTTTCCAAAAACGACGCACCGCGGCCGAAGAAAAAGCTCGCGAAGCCGGGTTACCGTCCTTTGAGGAAGAGCTTTGGCGGTACACGCCGATAGCGGACCTGGACCTCTCGAAATATCGACTCGAAGCCCCAGGTGGCGCTGTTTTCGAATCCGGCCTAACTCAAGGCCTTGACGAACACGCGGCAGCAGTGATTCACATCGTTAACGGTCAACTCGTGTCGCTTTCAGTCACCGACGAGGCATTAAGCGTTCACACCGACGGAGTCGAATTTGAAGACCTGATCGGTTCCGTTATGCAAACCGGCATTGACGTATTCTCCGATTACAACCTGGCCTATTGCAGCGCCCCGATCGTCATCCACGTTGCTCCCAACGCAGTCATCAAGAATCCAGTCCTGATTCGCCAGCACACCACAACCGACAGTTTGGTCTGGTTCCCGCGGGTACTTGTATACGCAGGTGAAAATTCCGAGGCAACGATCATCGAACACCAAAGCAGTCCAGACATCGAAGCGTTGGTTTGTCCCGTCAACGAGCTCAAGATAAACCAAGCGGCGCGCCTCCGGTATCTCACGGTGCAAGAACACGGGCCGCGCTTATGGCAAATCGCAACGCAAACGGCAGAGATTGATCGGGACGCTCATCTCGCTGTGACTCAGATAGCGCTTGGCGGCGGATATGCCCGAGCGAGAGTCGATACCAAGATGATTGGTCAAGGCTCATCGGGTGACATCAGTGCCGTGTACTTCGGTCGCGCCGACACCCAGTACGACTTCAGGACCTTTCAGCAACATCAGGCACCCCACACGAACTCCAACCTCCTATTCAAGGGCGTTGTCGATGACCGAAGTAGAGCCATCTATACCGGCCTTATCAGGATCGAACCCGATGCCGCCGACGTAAACGCATACCAGACCAACCGCACGCTCAAACTTTCTGACGAAGCCTGGGCGGAGTCAGTGCCGAATCTTGAAATCGAAAATAATGACGTCCGATGTAGCCACGCATCCGCGGTTGGTCCCGTCGACGAGGACCAACGCTTTTACCTAGAGAGTCGCGGGGTGCCGCGAGGGACTGCTGAAGCCTTGGTCGTACGAGGGTTTTTTGGTGAGGTACTAGACAAGATTTCCGTGGCAGGTGTCAGCGACGCTGTCAATTCTCGTATTGGCCAATTGTTGGCCCTCGACGGACAAGACAATCGATCATGACCATCGTGTGTCACTCCGACGACCTAACGCATGGCGAAGCTCAACGCTTTGACATAGAAGGACACCGGATCGCGGTAGTGCGGATTGGGGACAACGTTCACGCAGTAGCTGATCGATGCAGCCACGCGAACTATTCGCTTTCTGAAGGAGTCGTCTGGCCAGAAGAATGCGCGATCGAATGCCCAAAACATTTCTCGAAGTTCAATTTGAGAACTGGAACGCCCGACGTCTTTCCAGCCACGCAGCCGATCACGGTTTACGAGGCGCGCGTATTGGATGGCGAAGTCATCGTGGACTTGCCGTGACCACGCTTTCGATCAAGAATCTTGGCGTCAAAGTCGGAGAGCAACAGATCCTCCACGGGGTGAATCTGAACGTGTCCTCAGGACAAGTCCACGCCGTGATGGGCCCCAATGGATCAGGTAAGAGCACTCTTGCCAACGTAATCATGGGGAAACCGGGCTATCAGGTCACCAGTGGTTCGATCACACTCGATGCACAGGATCTGTTGTCCGCTCCCACGTGGGTGCGCGCTCAAGCTGGGCTGTTTCTCGCCATGCAATATCCGACGGAGGTGCCCGGTGTCTCTTTGCGCGAAACACTTGAATTGGCATTGCAGGCGCGAGGCATAGAAAATATTGACACCGGATCTCGATTAGTCGAAGAAGCCGGTCGTATCGGTCTCAGCACTCAACTTCTTGACCGGGCTGTAAATGTGGACCTGTCCGGTGGGGAGAAAAAGCGGAATGAGACGGCTCAACTCGCTGTTCTAAATCCACAGATAGCGGTCTTAGATGAACTAGATAGCGGACTTGACATTGACGCCTTGCGAGCCTGCGCTGAGCGCATCGAACAACTGACTCAAGCGGGTCTTGGCGTCCTTTGCATCACCCATTACCACCGCCTGCTCGACTATTTGCCTGCGGACCAAGTGCACATCCTTATTGATGGACACATCGTTGAGAGTGGGGGACCAGAACTAGCTCAGGAGCTTGAGTCTGACGGTTACGCGCGTTTCTTGCCGTCAGATGGCGAATCCGATGGCGTGGAGGTGGCCATCGGAGGTCTCGGAGCTTCGAACCAGGCGCCCAGGCCCGATGCCGATGACCCATTCTCCGACCCACTCGCCTGAGCATTTTTTCTTTATCGAGCTAACGACCGTCGTTAAACTGATCTCATTCCGTCCGGCTTAAGCAGCACTGGGGAGACGCAACATGGAGCGCCACCTGCTCGAGGCTGAAGAGATCGACACGTTTTTGAAAGAGCAACCGGAGTGGTGTTTTTCTGTTGACTCCCTCACGCGAACTTACCAATTCCCAGATTTTGTGAGCGCATTCGCATTCATGTCGGCCGTCGCGACGCATTGTGATTGTCTTAACCACCACCCCGACTGGTCCAATGTTTATGGAGTGGTGAAAGTTTGTTTAACTACTCACGATCGCGGTGGAGTGACCTCACTTGACACGGCGCTAGCTCAGATCATGGAAGACCTAGCGAATGGTTGACTTTAGGCGCATTCTCTTTCGGATATACCGGAGCTGGGTGTTGCGAAGACCAGCGCGACTTACCGTAGGAGTGCGTGCGCTGGTAGTTGACGACGAAAATCGCATTTGTCTCGTTCGACATAGCTACCGCGAGGGCTGGTACTTGCCAGGTGGTGGCGTCAAGACAGGTGAATCCCTCGTTGGAGCGATGCAACGGGAACTCCTGGAAGAGACCGGTATCGAACTCCCGGAAACTCCCCAGTCAGTCCACGGAGTTTTCTCGTCTTTCAAAGAACACAAAAGCGATCACGTCGTCGTTTTTGTCGTCACCGATTGGTCGGTGGCTGCCTCGGTGTCAGCAGAAATCGCCGAAGTGGGATTCTTCGCCGCGGACGAACTCCCTAAAGGAACATCGGCAGCAACAACGAGGCGGATCAAAGAACACATGACTGGGGTGCCACCGGGACACCGATGGTGAAGCCTCCCTACACACCTGATTCATCTAACCCAGCGAGCAAAGTGTTCCATGACAATGTCGCGCACTTAATACGAACGGGAAACTTCACCACGCCCTTGAGAGCATCAAGGTCTCCAAGTTCAAAGGACGCGCCATCTCTTGAAATTGTGTCTTCAGGGCCAATCGACTCTTCATGGATTGACATCATTGCTTTGAACTGACGGGTGAGATAGCGGACCTCATCTACCGACTTTCCCTGAACGGCGGCTGACATCATCGAAGCCGAAGCTTGACTGATGGAACAGCCCTGTCCGTTGACCATAAGTTCGCGGATCACTTCGTCTTCTAACTCAAACGTAAGTAAGACTTCGTCTCCACAAAGCGGATTGAAGCCCTCGGCTTTGTGAGCCGGAGGGCACTCAAGTTCGCCGCGATGGCGCGGGTTGCGATAGTGATCGAGGATGATTTCTTTATAGAGGTCTTCAAGGCCAGACATGTCACATTCCTTGATCTAGCGAGCGAACAGTTCGCCGGCAGGTGCCAACGATTCCACTAGAGCATCGATATCGGCTGTGTTGTTGTAAATGTAGAGCGACGCCCGCGCTGTCGCGACTAGACCGAGTTCTCGCATCAACGGCTTCGCGCAGTGATGACCGGCGCGGACGCAAATACCTCGTTGGTCTAACACTTGACTCAGATCGTGGGGGTGCACATCTTGATACTGGAGCGAGAGGACGCCCCCTCTTTCCGCAGCATTTCTTGGCCCGTGGATAGTTAGGTCTTCACCGTAACGGTTGTCGAGTGCACGAAGCGCATAGTCGGTCAACTCAATTTCATGCTGACGTACATTGTTCATACCCAACGATTCAAGAAAATCTACGGCCGCGCCCAACCCTATGATCTCGGCGATTGGAGGCGTTCCCGCCTCAAACTTGTGAGGAAGCTCGTTAGGAGTAAATCCGTCGCGCCGCACATCAAGGATCATCTCGCCTCCACCAAGGAATGGTGGCATTGCATCCAATAACTCTGATCGACCCCATAGAACGCCGATGCCAGTAGGCCCGCACATTTTGTGTCCAGTGAAGCAAAGAAGATCTGCACCGAGCTCTTCGACACGTGTGGGAAGGTGGGGAACGAATTGGCTTCCATCGACTGCTAACAAGGCCCCCGCGCTGTGGGCGCGATCAGCAAGTTCCTTTATTGGATTGAGCGTTCCCAACACATTGCTCATGGCCGTGACGCTGACCATCTTGACTCCATCCAATAGTTCGTCCAGTCGTGACAGGTCGAGGTGACCGTCAGAGGTCAGAGGTATCCATCGGATCTCAAAACCCTTCTCGGCCGCCAGTATTTGCCACGGAACTATGTTCGCATGATGCTCCATGTCGCTGATGAGCACGGCGTCGGTTGGGCCAAGGCTATTACCACCCCAAGATCGCGCAATGAGATTAAAGGACTCGGTCGCGTTCTTCGTGAAGACGATCTCGTTTGCCGAGGACGCTCCGATGAATTTCGCAACCCGTGTCCGGGCTAGCTCCATTGCCTCCGTGGCTTGGGCGGCGATCGCGTAAGCGCCTCTGTGGACGTTGGCGTTGATGGTTCGGTAGTAGTCATTCATGGCTTCAATCACCGCGACCGGCTTTTGAGACGATGCCGCTGAATCCAGATAAACGATTTCATGACCGTTGACTTTCTGGGACAGCACAGGAAACTGGCTCTTGAGATCAGATGGAAGGCTCATAAGCCAAACCGTTCATAGCCGTCACTTTCCAACTGCATAGCAAGTTCGGGTCCACCTGATTCCACTATTTGACCATTGATGAGAATGTGAACGCGATCTGGTTGTAACTCGGTGAGAAGTCGTTGATAGTGGGTGATCAGAAGCACCCCCATTTCTGGACGGGTTTGTCGAATTTCGCGTACTCCGTTGGCGACGATTTTTAGAGCATCCACATCTAGGCCGGAATCGGTTTCGTCCAACACCGCGAACTCGGGTTCAAGGATGGCTAACTGCAAGATTTCATTGCGCTTTTTCTCTCCGCCCGAGAAACCTTCATTGAGATAACGATCCATGAACGATGGGTCCATATCTAGACGCTCCATCCACTCTTGCATCCCGACATATATGTCAATCGCAGAGATGTCCTCCCCCTTGCGGGCAGAAGCCGCCTGGCGCAAGAAGTTGCGAACCGACACCCCAGAAATTTCTTGGGGATATTGGAAAGCCAAGAACATTCCTGCTTTCGCGCGAACGTCAGCTTCCCAACCGGTGATGTCGTCTCCTCGAAAACGCATCAGGCCTCCGGTTACTTCGTATTCGGGAGAACCCATCAGTGTCGTTGCTAGGGTCGACTTTCCCGACCCGTTAGGTCCCATGATCGCGTGCACTTCGCCAGCGTCAATCGTGAGATCGACCCCGTGCAGGATCTTCGGACCTTCGGTGGCCCGGACCTCGAGTGCCTCAATCTCGAAGAGCGGAGGTGCCATAAGACTGAGTGTATTGGCGGTTCCGTTGAATTAGCACTGTCTTGGTAGTGTAAATAAGAGTTGGGAATTTATGCGGGCTGGTGTCGCCAGTGATCACCCCAAGAAATCGTGGCAAACGTCAAGCCAAAACTGTGTGGTCAGACTGAGAGATTCGACATCAATTCGTTCGTCGTGACCGTGAAAGCGACTCATGAAGTCACTCGCCTTGAGATCAGGGCTAAAAAGGCCAGCTCCATAGGCAACCGAACCGAGATTTCGATACACGCGAGCGTCGGTGAAACCGACAATGAGTTGAGGTGAGAGCCGAGCGGTCGGGAAGGGCTGATTCACGGCCTTTTGTATTGTGTCCCACAGGGGATTGTCCACCTGACTGATACTGGCGGGATCGTTCATGATGATCTCCACCTCAACCTGATCGGATAAATCCCCCAACGCTTCGTCTAGATGTTGTTGGACTTCCGCTGTTGATTCGCCAGGCAAGGTCCGTATGTCGACATTGATATCAATTTGATCGGGAATGACGTTGGTCTTCATTCGCCGGTCAGATTCAGCGACATTGGGTGAGAAGGTGGTATGAGTGCAGCTGTAAAAGTGGCGAGCGACTCCGTCGACGGGATGAGCATCGAGCCAATCCTCAATGCGGTCAGCGTCAAGCATGATTTCCTTGGTTTCCTGATCGACGTCGAGAATGTCCACCTGCTGACGCCAAAGTTCATGGAACTGGGCGGGGGGCCGGTAGTCGGCTAAGCGCTGCACCACAGCGGCAGATCTAACCAAAGCATTATCTGATTTGAACGGCGCGGAACCATGTCCGGGGGTTCCCTTGATTCGAATCTTGCGCCACGCGACTCCCTTTTCTCCAACATTGATTCCTATCCAAGGGTTGTCGCTAGGTCCAGTGTGAAGTCCGCCGTTCTCAGTTAAGACGTAATCGGCCATGATCGCCTCGGGGTGATGATCGGCCATCCATTGAGCCCCGTGCGCTGAACCTGATTCCTCATCGGCGACCGCGAAATAGATCAAATCTCCCGATGGACGAAAATCGCTATCGGCGAGATATCGAAACGCCACCGCCTGAGACGACGTCAAGTTCAACATGTCGACCGCTCCTCGACCCCACACCTCCCCGTCAACCAGCTCACCTCCAAATGGGTCACGAGTCCATCCGTCAGGGTTCACAGGAACAACATCGGTATGACCCATCAAGCACAAGCTCGGCGACTTCGCGTCGGTACCCGCGATTCGAGCAACCAATGATTTTCGCCCAGGCGTCGGCTCAAAGGTCTCGATTTCGATACCCGGCCCCTCAAGGAAGCTTTCTAATGCGTCGCTATTGCGGACCTCGTTGCCTGACGCAGTGGTGCCATCGTTCACGCACGCATTCCTGATCAAAGTTTGTAAGAGATCGATGGTTTTGTGGGTTCGACCTTCTCTTTCAGCTGCCATAACAGGAGCGTAGATGGGACTAGGTGCACCTGTCTGCCGAACCAGAAACGAATCAGAATCAATAGGTTGTTTCGAATGCCGGGAGATGACGTATGTGGTGGAATACGGAAGTGACAAACGAGGCACTCTGCGATTTGACGGCGATAGAAATGCGGAGCTTGCTGAGCGCAGGCGATTTGAGTGCCCGAGAATTGTTGGGCGCTCATTTAGAACGCATCGAACGCATTAACCCAAGCGTCAACGCCATAGTGACGCTGGTTCCAGAGCTCGCGACCCAGCGAGCCCTCAAAGCCGATGAAGCCTTCGCAAATGGAGAATCATTAGGGCTACTTCATGGACTACCAGTAGCTCACAAGGATCTTGCCGACACAGCTGGTGTTCGAACCACATTAGGTTCACCCATCTTTAGAGATCGTGTTCCTGAACATGACGATCTCATCGTTGAGCGCCAACGAGAAGCCGGAGCGGTCATGGTCGGAAAGACCAACGTCCCTGAATTTGGCGCTGGTTCTCAAACCTTTAACGAAGTTTTTGGAGTTACCTCCAATCCCTATGACACATCGGTCACCTGCGGTGGAAGCAGCGGAGGCGCCGCAGTTGCGCTCGCAGCACGCATGATTGCCCTCGCGGATGGCTCTGACCTCGGGGGCTCATTACGTAACCCCGCATCTTTTTGTAACGTCGTGGGCTTTCGTCCATCCGGTGGGCGGGTCCCCACCGTGCCTAATTCTCAACTTTGGATCCCGATGGCGACAACGGGGCCGATGGCGCGAACAGTTAGCGACATCGCATTGTTCATGCAAGCCATAGCGGGCCCCCATCGTCTCGCTCCGAGTTCAAATGTCGAGTCACCGGAAATCTTCGCCGGATCGTTGGAAAGAGATTTTCGAGGCGTAAAGGTGGCTTGGTCTCCTGACCTCGGCGGTTTGCCGGTCGACGCGGCAATACGAACTGCTCTGGCTTCTGTACCCGATGCGCTTTCCGACTTGGGTTGCGAAGTCGTTGAGACCTGGCCCGACCTGTCCGATGCCCCGGAGATTTTCCAAACGCTTCGCGCTTGGATATTCGCGGACCGTTACGGACCGTTACTTGAGACCCACCGAGAGCAACTAAAACAGACAGTTATCTGGAATGCCGAAAAGGGACTTTCCATGTCGCTAAAAGATCACGCCGAAGCGTGCTCCAAACAGGCAGCAATGTTTTCCCAACTCCAACAGTTCATGAGCGGCATTGAATTCTTAGCCTGCCCAGTTACTCAAGTGCCGCCGTTCTCAAAGGAAGTCGAATACATCGAAGAGATAGAGGGAGTCCGGCTCGATACCTATATCGATTGGATGAGGTCATGTAGCGATATCACGACGACGACCCACCCGGCTATCTCGGTTCCGGCAGCGTTTACAGCCGGTGGATTGCCGGTCGGCCTGCAATTGGTTGGCAGAAGTCGCGAGGACCGTTCGGTGTTAGAACTTGCATATGCCTATGAACAAATCACGGGAACCGCTCAACGGCGACCCTCACTTCTGGATACCTGAGCTCCGCCGGGCAAGCGTGTATCTGTTATAGGTCGACTCATATGCGTTCGAAGTATCGCCGGCGCTCCCAGTCGGTTACAGCGGACTCGAACGCAGCAGCCTCGGTTCTCCAGAAATGGCTGTAGTGATCAACGACGTCTGTTCCGAATGCATGCCTGGCGAAGTCGCTTGCTTCGAAACCCTCAACGGCTTCAGTAAGGGTCCCTGGTAACGCTGAGACCATTGATTGATAGGCGTCCCCCTTCAGCGGAGCTGGCGGGCTTATCTCAGACTCAATGCCATCAATGCCCCCAGCAATCGCCGCAGCGTAAGCCAGATAAGGGTTGACATCGGCGCCGGGTATCCGACATTCGATCCGAAGTGACGGACCTTCCCCGACAATTCTGAACCCAGCGGTTCGATTATCAGGAGACCAAGCGCCACTCGTTGGCGCCCAGGACTGTGATCTGTAGCGCTTATAGGAGTTCACCGTGGGCGCAAAACATGGCATCAATTCTCGAAGACGAGACAGACAGCCACCCAGGAAGCTGAGGAACGTTCCGGACACCTCAAGTCCAGCTATCTCGGTTCGACCAGGGAACACATTGATTTCGTCTTCTATTGACCAGAGGCTGAGATGCAGATGAGAACTTGATCCCGCTTCATTGTCGTGGGGTTTTGCCATAAATGTTGCTGCGGCGCCATGTTGATCGGCGACCTCTTTCACACATTGCTTGAGTAAAACGTGGCGATCCGCCATTTCAAGCACATCGCACCATCGAATATTTAGCTCGTGCTGACCGCGGCCAAATTCTCCCTTTGTCGATTCCACCGGGACCGCCATCTCTTTGAGGTGACGTCGGAATTCACCGTTTAGGTCCTCGGTTCGGGCTCCCTGCAAGAGGTGATAATCCTCTACGTACCAACCAGCGGGCTCCAAGTTTCGATAATCCGTGCTTGCGGCATCACGGTATGACGTTCGGTAGAGAAAGTATTCGAGTTCAGATGCAGCTTTAGCCTCGAAACCGAGATTTTGGAGTCGCTGAATTTGGTTCCGGAGAATTGAACGAGGCCCCACCGAAATCGGGGTCCCGTCGTGGGCAACCAGGTCACAGAGCACCAACGCGGTGCGGTCGAGCCATGGGACAGGCCTCAAGGTGCCCATATCCGGCGTGAGATGAAGATCGCCATAGCCCAGATCCCAATTCGAGAAGTCATATCCCTCAACTGGCTCCATCTCCATATCCACTGTTAAGAGATAGTCGCACGCATGAGTTCCGGACGGATCTTGCAAAAAGAACTCCGCGTCAAGACGCTTTCCCATCAGTCGTCCGTAATGATCGGTGAACGCCAGAATTACAGTGTCGATTAGACCGCCTTCAGCTGCCTCGGCCAGTTGGTCTTGACTCCAGGTTTCTGCCATGACGTAACCGTAGTGGGAGGGGAGCGGGCGAACCCTCGGGGGCCTCAGGTTCCGTTGAACCCATGGCACTAATGTTCCGATGTCATGACTGATCTAGCGATTGAAGCACGCGGACTAGTACGGGTATTTGGCAGCAACCGCGCAGTTGACGGGGTTGACTTAGCGATACCTCAAGGAGAGATTTACGGCTTCCTCGGGCCGAACGGTGCTGGTAAGTCGACGACGGTTCGGGTGTTGTGCACCCTGCTTACTCCCACGGCGGGCACGGCGCTTGTAGCCGGCCATGACGTTGTAGCCCAGCCTGGTGAAGTGCGAATCCGAATTGGACTAGCACTTCAAGATGCCGCATTAGACGACAAACAAAGCGGACGGGAAATTCTGGATCTCCAGGCGCGCCTCTATGGTTTGGAAACAGCAGCCCGACATGAACGAATCGAACGAGCCATCGAGTTGGCTGACCTCGGCGACGCGATCAATGACTGGGTCCGGACCTATAGCGGTGGAATGAAACGACGCTTGGATGTGGCAGCCAGTCTGATCCACGACCCTGAAGTGTTGTTTCTTGATGAACCGACGACCGGTCTAGATCCGGTGAGCAGAGTTCGGGTTTGGGAAGAAGTGCGCAGATTGAACGAAGACCATGGCGTAACCGTTTTCTTGACCACCCAATATTTGGAAGAAGCGGATGCGTTATCGGATCGGGTTGGAATCATCGACCAGGGACGCATCGTTGAAGAAGGGGCGCCAGGAGATTTAAAACGCTCTGTCGGCGCCGATGTCATCGTGGTGGAACTTTTCGATGAACTTGACCGCGCCGCTGCCATTGCCAGGACACTGCCGACGGTCGACGACGTGACCGTCGGAAGCCAAGGACTGACGATCTCCACAGGAAACGGAGCAGCAGTGGTGGGGGAAGTGGCTGTTGCCCTGAGTGAGCATGGCGTAGTTACCCAATCGCTCACGGTGCGGACGCCCTCCCTTGATGACGTGTTCCTCCGAGCAACGGGTCACAGACTGTCAAATGAGGTAGGTGAATGACGATACGCCGAGAACCGATAGCGCAACGAAGTGGATTTCTTTCTGACGTCGGAACTGTCGCGCGTCGCGCGCTTCGCAGCTTGTCAAGAGAACCAGAGTTCCTCGGCCCGGCCCTAGCCATCCCCATCTTTTTCTTCGTTGTTAACATCGGCGCGTTAGAAGCCTTCGTGGAGCGTCAGCCGGGGATTGACTACCGGGCATTTCAGCTCCCCGTGGCGATTGTTTTCGCGGTTACCGGAATTTCCCGTGCCAACATGCTCGTAATCGACATCCAAACGGGATATCTCGATCGGATGTTGGTAACCCCAATCCGCCGCGTCTCCCTGCTATTGGGCTTGATGATCGCTGACATCGTTCTGGCGCTAGCTTTAGCGACGGTTGTGCTGGTACTGGGATTCGCTGTGGGTGTTGGCTTTGGCACAGGTGTCGCAGGGCTAGCGGTCTTCGTAGTGCTTGCTATGGCGTGGAGCCTGGCATTCACTGGATTCCCCTACACGGTCGCTTTGCGTACCGGTAATCCGGCTGCGGTTAACTCAGCGTTCCTGATATTTTTCCCTTTCGCCTTCTTGACTCCCAGCATGCTTCCAAGAGAACTGATGAGCGGATGGCTCAAAACCGTTGCCGCGTGGAACCCCGTTACATACCTGTTGGAAGGCATGAGGTCAGTGTTGTCACAGGGCTGGGATATAGGAATGCTTGCCAAGGCCGTAGCCGCAATCTTGGGTCTGGCAGTCGTCACCTTTACGATGGCTTTCAGATCCCTCGCACGGCGCGTAGCGACCGGTTAGCGGTTACCAACCGCGATCTACCCACTCTTGAAGTTGTGGAGACTCATTGCCGATCGTGGTGTCGTCTCCGTGACCGGGCAAGACGACGGTATCTGAGGAGAACCGAGAAAACATTCGATCCTCAATACTCTGGATGATGGTTTCGAAATCGCCGCCGTCAAAGTTTGTCGCGCCAGGTCCTCCAGGGAAGAGAGTGTCCCCCGAAAACAGCAGCGGAGTGTCTTCGACATGGAAACTCATTGATCCAGGAGTGTGGCCAGGATTATGGATCGTTCGAATTCGGAGGCGACCGACTTCAATCACGGAGTCATCTTCGAGAATGAAGTCGTAGCTGGGAAGCATCGTGGCGTCCTCAGATGCAACGCCGACTTCGTAACCAGCGTCCCGGATTGCAGGAATGGCTTGGATATGGTCCCAATGACCGTGAGTCTCCACGACTGTTCTCACCCCCAAGCTTTGACATAACTCGAGAAGCTGTTCATGTTCGTTAGCAGCGTCGATAAGTAAGGCGTCGCCCGATTCGGTGCATCGAATCGTGAACACGTTGTTTTCATAGGGGCCGACAACAACCTTGTGTACTTCGACGCCGGTGCCCTTCCAGTGGAGAGTCATAGCCGAAGTCTACGGCGTGTAACAATGCCTGACGGTGAGGACTGTCAACTCTGGTTCATTGGAGCTACCTATACGTCGTGAGACAACGAATGCAATAGCGAGATGACGAAGGGTTCAAGTTGAGCGGCCTCGGTAGCGACTTCAGGAAACGCCACGCGGCTCAAACGCTGACCTTCTTCGGTTGAAACCTCGAAGGTCATTCCGTAGCGATCTACAGCCACCATGTGTGCCGCCGAAGCGGTTGGCGCCTCCCCGAGCTGTTGCACAAATGTCAGATTCGCGTCGGCGTGATCCTCATTCATGTGCTGAATAGCATGCGCGGCGTTGATTGTGAAGGGGTCTGCTTCTGCTTGTGAGTAGGAATCGGCATCCATCCAACTCATGTGCCCGAATCCTCCGACGAACCGGCACCGTTTTACGCTGAGTTTCCAATAGTTGAAATCTTTGAAGTCGGCGTAATCAGCGGCATAGGGGTGCTTTGACAGGTACAAGTCAGCTATGGCGCGGGGCTGGTCAAGAAGTTCCATCTCGCCGACCAACGTAAGCCGAGTTCCGGAGAGCGGATCTCCTTGGATCGAACCTGAGGTATCCACCAGAAAACTTGCTCGGTTATCCAATCGAGCGTTTTGGGTGTGTTCGGCGAGATCCGAAACGAGAACCACGGGTTCACCGCGACTGTTGACAACACACGACACGAGACTTCCATACGGGTAGCCGTCTGCGGTAAGGGTCGATAGCACTCCTTTGTTAGTGGCCTCCATCAAACTTCGAGACAACTCGGCGTCGTTAGGGAAAGAATCAGTTTGCCCTAGATGCTCTGGTGCTACACCGCCTCCGTGTTCGGTATCGGCGTTTTGGCTCATGGTGTGATTCCTCTTAGTCAAGGCTCAGTGCAGATTAGTGACCCGCGACTCGCTTCCGCAGATGGAGGTCATAACTAGGCAACAGCGCTCTCGGTTGACACGACCTCAAAACCCAAGCTCAAGGCAGCTGGGATTTGATGACTGTCAAAGGTGAGGTAGGTCAATGGTCGAGGCAGTCTGTCTGCCGCTGCTAAGTGAAGGGCATCCACTATCTGCAATCGGAAATTGGCTCCAATTTCGACGGAGCGAGCTAGACAGCGTTCATCCAGTGGGACGACAGCTATACGATCCCAATCTTCGCGAAAAGTCGACCATAACTCTCGTTGTTCGACAGGCCCTGAAGCCACCCGATGCAAACTGAGTTGAACTTCGGAACGGGCCAAAGCGGAGGCACACCATACGGGGTCTCGTTTGAGGTGTTGGCTCACTAGATCGTGACCGGGTTCAGATAGGTAGCGTTTCAAAAGAGCCGAGGTATCCAGAACAACCGTCATCAGCGACCTCTGATTTCCCGCAATGCCCTGTCGCTGGAAAGCCCAGCGGGTAACTCGACGGCCATCTCTTCGATTTTTCGGTCGGATTTTCTCGGCGCAATTACCAGACCGGTAGCAATAAGAGCGTCGATTGAGGCAGACTCGCTACTGGGCCCGACAGGCCCGAGTTGGGCGACTACCCGCCCATCCAGAGTTATGAAAATCGTGTGACCGGCCGCTGCCGTGCGCAAGTGACTCGCGAGATGCGCCCGCAACTCTCTGGTACCGACATGGCTTACAGCGTTAGAAGTCATTCGCTCTCATGGTCTCGCAGTCGAAAAAAGAATGTGTACACAAGTGTACATAGCTTGATTGGCGCGATGGACTCACACCGGCTAGAACGGTGTGTCCCCAAGACTTTACGAAGAGGTAGTCACCGTGAACTTTGCCTTCACCGAGGAACAAGAAGAACTCCGCAGCTTTATTCGCTCATTTATGGAAGACAAATCTGCTGAGGCGACAGTCCGGGAACTAATGGATACAGACGATGGATACGATCCTGCCGTCTGGAGCCAAATGGCAGAGCAACTGGGACTGCAAAGCATGATCATCCCCGAAGAGTACGGCGGTCAAGGCTTCGGCTACGTTGAGCTGGGGATCGCCCTCGAAGAGATGGGCCGCAGCCTCATCTGCGCCCCCTTCTTCAGCACGGTCGTGCTTGCAGGCAACGCCATCATTCACTCCGGCAACGAAGACGCGAAGGCGGCCTTGCTCCCCGGAATCGCCGACGGCAGCACCATAGCGACCTTGGCCCTGGCAGAAGCAAACGGCCGATGGGACGCCGAAGGCGTGACCGTTGAGGCAACCGGTACTGACGATGCGGCGACCATCACTGGTGAAAAGATGTTCGTTACCGACGGAGGAACTGCAAACCTCTTTGTCGTCGCCGCCCGAGCAGCCGGAGGCATCCACCTGTACACCGTCGATGGCGACGCGACCGGCCTCAGCCGCGAGAACCTCTCAACTATGGACCAGACTCGGAAACAAGCCAGAATCACCTTCGATGGAACTCCAGCCAGTCACTTGTGTGACACCAATGACTTCGCATACATCTCTCAGATTCTCGATCTTGCAGCTGTAGCCCTCGCCAATGAGCAGGTAGGGGGCGCACAGTTTGTCATGGATATGGCTGTCCAATACGCCAAAGATCGAGTTCAGTTCGGGCGACCAATTGGTTCATTCCAGGCGATAAAGCATAAGTGCGCTGACATGCTCCTCGAGGTCGAATCAGCTAAATCCGCTGCCTACTATGGGGCATGGTGTGCCTCAGAGATGAACGACGAACTACCTTCGGTGGCGTCGCTAGCCAAGGCCTATTGTTCGGAGGCTTACTTTCATTGCGCGGCCGAAAATATTCAAATTCACGGCGGTATTGGCTTCACGTGGGAGCATCCAGCGCACCTCTATTTCAAGCGAGCAAAGAGCTCTGAACTCATGTTCGGTGACCCTGCCTACCATCGCGAATTGCTTGCTCAAAGAATCGGTCTCTAAATACCCCTTCGGATCTGAAGGCATATGGCAAATCAAATGCTTTCCCTTGTCGTTGTCGTTTCGTTGGTGATCGGTTTCGTCGTTGCAGCTGGCATGATCGGCAGAGAGTCTCGTCGACTCAGCCTCCAACCGCGTCAGCCCGTATGGCGATTAGAGGAAGCCGCATTATTCGTCGAAGGAGAATTGGTATTCGATGTTGCGTCAAAGCTAGATGGCGAAACTATGAGACAACTCCTCAGGATTCACCTCAACCTGTTGCAGTTCAAGTCTGATCCCGATGACATCGACCAAATCGCGGAAGAGGTGACATCTGTTCAGAACGTCTACCGCGAAGCTCGGTCACAAGGCATCGAGATCACCCGGCCAATCGTTGACGCAGTGGTCACCGCCCATTTTCAATATCTCAAGGCCATCGGAGCCCTCGGCGCGGCCCCGCGCGCCGAGTAAGGCAAGATGGTTGTTATGGAATCACCCAAAGAATTAGAAGGCCACCGTTTCGTGGGTGATAAGCGAATTCAGCGAGTCCATGATCTTGAGTCGTGCACGCACCACGACGCAGTCGATGAAATCTGCGCGTCTAAGAATTTTGCAACCTTTGGCCCCGATGAGCTTCGAGAGGCGCGAAACCGGGGATACAAACCAGCCGCCTGCTGCCCCTGAATGTCGCGGTCGTAGTCTTGCCGGTCACCATCGCAGAAACCACCATCGAAGGAGAGCCACGACTCGACGCCTTTTTGGTCAGACCAGAACGCTCAATCAGTGATGCCCCGGCAATGGTGTTGTGCCATGGATTCCCGTCAGCGCAACGACCAGGAGTTCCGAGTCGCTCCTATGAACAGTTCGCTGAACGGATCGCAGAAGAACAAGGATGGGTGGTTCTCGCGATCAGTCTGCGCGGGTGCGGGCAGTCAGCAGGTCAGTTCTCAATGGTCGGTTGGCTTGAAGATGTTGCGAGATCGGTAGAACGGTTACGTGAAGAAGGATCCCAACGCATATGGCTCGTAGGCTCAACCACGGGCGGCTCGTTGGCGATCATGGCAGCGTCACAGGATCCAGAAATTTGTGGAGTCGCAGCCATGGCTCCCCGAGCCGACTTCGATGACTGGGCCACAGATCCGCGCCGCTTTTTGCAACATTGCCGCAACATAGGAGTTGTTGATCTCGACGACTATCCGCCCTCGTTGAATCTATGGGCCAAGGAACTCCGACAACACCGAGCCATTGATTCGGTTCATCAACTGGGCTCTCGCCCCTTTCTGATCTTGCATGGGATGAACGACCGCCAAGTTCCACCCGACGATGCACAACAGCTCGCGGATCAACATCCTTCACCGGAACTTCGGCTCATCAGTGGTGCTGATCACAGGATCCGTCACGACCCCCGTGCCGTCGCAGTCTTAATGGGATGGCTTGAACGTCAAGGGACTGAAACCCGCAACTAAGTAGCTACTTCCCGTCTGGCGATAATCATTGTGGGTACGGTTCGCATCGCGACATCGCCGTCCTGGTTAATCATCTCATTACTGATCTCGATGAGACCAATATCGGACCGGGAATGACTCACTCGCTTGCTTAATACTTCGACCCTGAGCGTAAGCGTGTCGCCGGGACGAACCGGTGAAGGCCAAGTGATCTCTGAAATTCCAGCTGCTCCTTGGCTTGAGTCACCCAAAAAGCCGTCAGTGAGCAACCTCATCATCAAAGAACCGGTGTGCCAACCCGACGCAATAAGGCTGCCATAGATCGTGTCAACTGCTGCCTCCGCGTCTATGTGAAAACGCTGTGGGTCGAATTCAGTTGAAAAATCGATCATCTCCTCAGCATTCATTTGCACACTGCCGAGGGTGAACGATTCACCGATTGAAAAGTCCTCATACCAGCGGTCTTTGCAAGGGATGTCTGAATTCATGGATTGGTCTTCGCGGCTGCTCTAACTGCTCGTAGCTGAGATAATGCTTCCGGAGAATCGAGATCCGCCACTGAGTGAAATCCAGGGGTTGAGTAGTGACCGCTAATTTTCTCCCATCCTTGTGGCGCAACCCCAAACCGTTTCGCGAGGAGCGCGACGAAAATCTTAACCTTCTTCTCCCCAAACCCCGGAATCTCCAAGAGCCGTTGCTGCAGTGACAAAGCATCGGGAAGATTGGCCCAAATGCCCGATGCATCGCCGTTGTAGTGGTCAGCTAGGTAGCAGCACATCTTTTGGGTTCGCTGCGCCATGGATTTAGGAAAGCGATGCAGCGCCGGCTTCTCCGAAAAAATTTGGGCCAATTTTTCTGCAGGGATGTTGGCTAAGTCAATCGCATCTAAAGGTCGGCCGAGTCGCTGCTGCAGCCGAAATGGAGAAAGAAAAGCCCGCTCGATCGGAAATTGTTGATCAAGCAGCATCCCGATTAACAAAGCTAAAGAATTTTCGTTTAGCAGTGCGTCAGCTTTGGCATCGCCGGTGAAGCAGAGAGGAGATCCCACTAGAGGTTCGCTCTCAATAGAGGTCCGTCGACCAAGGATCGGTGAGATTGGTAACGATTCCGTAACGCTTAATCGCAGCGCTCACCGCCGAAGGTTCACAGTGACCTAAAGCAACCAGACGCGTTAAGACACAAATGACGACATGCTCTGCTGTGACCTCGAAGTGTTCCCTTAGACGCGACCTCGTGTCGCTTCGACCGAATCCGTCGGTACCTAACGACGCGTAGTCACGTTCAACCCATCGAGAAATTTGATCAGGAACTGACCTCATGAAATCAGTAACGGCCACCACCGGCCCTGTTCCCCCCGCGAGTTGTCTTGTGACAAATGGGACACGAACAGGGTCCTCTGGGTGTAACAAATTGTGACGTTCAGCTGATAGCGCTTCGTCTCTGAGAGCTTTGAAAGAAGTGGCGCTCCATAAATCCGCAGCGACGTCATGATTTTCGGCTAATAACTCAACGGCTGATCTTGCCGCGGCTTGTGCCGGACCTGAAAAAATGATTGTCGCGCTACGAGAATGACCTAACGGAGCATCTGCGAATCTGTATAGACCAGCCAGCAGAGCGTCCTGATCAAGGTCCGGTGGCGCTTGAGGTTGCTCATAGTTTTCGTTGTACACGGCGAGGTAATAGAAAATGTCCTCGTTATCGACGAACATTCGTTTCAAACCATCGTCAACAATCACGCCTAATTCGTACGCGAACGCTGGGTCGTAGGCCTGACATGGCGGTACCGCAGACGCGAGCAACAGTGAATGGCCGTCTTGGTGTTGGAGACCTTCCCCCATCAAGGTTGTACGACCTGAAGTCGCTCCGATGAGAAACCCGCGGCCCCTCATGTCAGCTAAAGACCAAATCGCATCTCCGACCCGTTGAAAGCCAAACATCGAATAGAACGTGTAGAAGGGCACCATTGGCACCCCGCGTGTCGCATACGACGTCGCCGCCGCGGTGAAACTTGCCAAAGCACCGGCCTCGGTGATTCCCTCCTCCAGCAACTGTCCATCTTGCCGTTCGCTGTAGGACAGAAGAAGGTCATGATCGACGGGCTCATACAACTGGCCTTGGCTTGCATAAATACCGATTTCTCGGAAAAGCGAATCCATCCCGAAGGTCCGGCCTTCGTCAGGAATGATTGGCACCACCCGCTCACCGAACCCCTCTTCTCGGGTCAAGGCCCGAAGCAATCGAGTAAAGGCCATCGTGGTGGAAACAGCCTGGCCACCCGAACCAGCACTCATTTCCTCGAACGGTTTGCGGCTTGGCTGAGGGAGCGACTTCCTTCGCCATGAACCGTCGCGAGCAGGTAGTGGCCCTCCTAGTTCCCGGCGTCGCGCAAGCAAGTACTCCAGTTCGTCTGATCCTTCGGCGGGCCTGTAGTAAGGCGGATGATCCGCATCAAAATCTTCAGGAATTTCCGATTCAAGATGCAACCTGGTTCGAATTATTGACAACTGCTCCCGTGACAACTTCTTAATTTGATGGGTGGCATTCCTGCCTTCAAGATCCGGGCCAAGGGTCCAACCCTTAACTGTCTTGGTGAGAATGACCGTAGGACTACCTTCGTGCTCAACCGCGGCCCGATACGCCGCATAGAGCTTCTTGTAGTCGTGACCACCTCGAGGTAGCTGCTCAAGATCTTCATCGGAGAGATCCTCAACCATTTGCCGCAACCGGGGATCGGGACCAAAAAAATGTTCCCGGATGTATGCACCGCTCTCAACGGAATAGCGCTGGTATTCACCGTCAACAGTTTCGAGCATCTTGTTCGCCAACACTCCCTCAATGTCCCGGGAGAGAAGCTCATCCCAACGACCTCCCCAGATCACCTTGATGACGTTCCAGCCCGAACCCCGAAAATTTGCTTCCAACTCTTGAATAATTTTGCCGTTCCCACGAACTGGCCCATCTAGACGTTGAAGGTTGCAATTGACGACAAAAATCAAATTGTCAAGACGTTCACGGGCCGCAAGATGTAGGGCCCCCAGCGACTCCGGTTCGTCAGTCTCACCGTCACCGACGAACGCCCAAACTTTGGACTCAGATGTATCGTCGATACGTCGATGATGAAGGTAACGGTTGAAACGTGCCTGATAGATCGCTGACATGGGACCCAGGCCCATCGATACCGTGGGATACTCCCAGAACGTTGGCATAAGCCTGGGATGGGGATAAGACGACAGCCCCGACCTGCCAATTTCGCGTCGAAAGTGGTCAAGATCGTCGTCGTCTAACCGGCCGTCGAGATACGCCCGTGCATAAATACCCGGTGCGGCATGTCCTTGAATGTAGATGTGGTCTCCAGGCCTCCCATCCTCTTTACCTCTCCAAAAATGATTAAACCCGACGTCGTACAAAGCCGCGGAGCTCGCGAAGGTACTTAGATGACCGCCGATCCCATCCGCCCACCAATTGGCGTGAGTCACCATTGCTACGGCATTCCACCGAATGAATGCCCGAAGACGCCGCTCAATGTATTCGTCGCCAGGAAACCAAGGCTCGTCCTCTGGAGCGATCGTGTTGATATAAGGCGACGACACCGTCGCTGGAAAATCGACCTGCAACTGCCGCGCCGCAGTCATCAAACGTCTAATAAGAAATCGAGCTCGATTCTTCCCCCGTTCTTCAACGACCGCCGCGAACGATTGCACCCACTCATCAGTCTCTTCGGGGTCGACGTCGGGCGTCTGCTCGTGGAAACCATCGAACAACATGCGTCTATCCTCCCACTCAAAGGGCATCCTTTGTACGAAGTGCATGTTTTCGGCACGCCAGTGAGCTAGGAAGTACTGCAATGGTGACGGACGTATTCACTGATGGCGCGTGCCTGGGTAATCCAGGCCCCGGCGGTTGGGCCTTTGTCGTGGACCAGGGACCATGGTCATCGGGATTCGAATCACACACCACTAACCAACGGATGGAACTCACCGCGGCAAGCGCGGCTGTGCAAGCCCTGGAAGGTCCGCTGCGTGTGCACAGCGACTCCACATACGTGGTCAATTGCTTTGTCCAAGAATGGTGGAAGGGATGGCTTCAAAGGGGCTGGAAGAACTCGAAAAAAGAACCCGTCAAGAATCGCGATCTATGGGAACCGTTTATCGAGCTTGTAAATGCGCGAGGCGATATTGAATTCGTATGGGTGAAGGGACACTCGGGTCACCGCCTAAATGACGCCGCAGACCAACTCGCCACCACAGCAGCAGCCCGCCAAGAACATCAGTCAGGGGGCATTTTCACTGACGCGATCGTCAGAGGACTTGAGAGAGATGACCCCCTCTCCACCTCAGCTAACGAGAATGGACCAAACGACGGCGTTCACACAGTCGCAATCTTCGGCCATCGACCACCGGAACTGGGCGGGTACGGAGAAAATTCGACCACGTTGTCAGTACGGCGGCGTCTTATCGATCTTCTGCGGGCGAAATTAGAAATGTACCCCGACCTTCAAGTGATGACAGGTCTCGGTCTTGGAGTTGAGATGCTTGCTGCGGAAGCCGCGGCCGCGGCAGCAGTTCCCTATGTAGCAGTGATCGCATTTGAAGGCATGGACCGACGATGGCCCGACGCGACTCAAAAACGCTATAGCGAACTTCTTGCAGGCGCGCGGTCGATTATTACCGTCAATTCTTCGGAGCCCAGAACCACCGCGGAATTCGCAAAGACGATGGGTCGACGCGACGACAAGATACTGACACACGCCGACGAAGCTGTACTTGTTCGAAACGGCGATGATCGCACACTCGGCGACCTACAACGCAAACTCGAAAAACTCCTCGAAGAGGATGTCTGGATAATGGACCCTCAATAGGTAAGTCAAGACTCACTTCGTAACTCGCCCGCGAACCGAACCCAAATCGTGAGTTGTAACCACACAAAGCACTTTGCGGTCGTCGTCCCATGATTGTTCACTGGGGGCATACGCGGTTATCGCCACATGCACGGGATCAAACACATGGCCGGTGGCGGCGCGAAAGCGGTCAACGCAACCGTTCTCAGCTACCTGCGCAACTACTTGGGTGCCCGGCCACTCTGTGTCTACCAAATCCAAGACCGCAAAAACTTCGGCATTGTGGTCCTCCTCGCAGGGCACAGCATCCACGGTCTCGATTTCGTTGCCAGCCAAGATGAAGCAATCGCCCGGGATTAGACGAAGCACACCAACTTCTCCACCCGCAGTGATACGACCCGACAAATCGCGAACCGAGTGATCATCAAATGAAACAGGACTAGTGGTTGCACAACCAGCGACTACCAACACGGCACACAGTGTGGCAATCACGAATTTCACTACTTTGTTGACTCAACTAGCTCCGCAAGCCGCTGCAATGTTTGGTCCATATTTGCTCCATGTCGCCGCGGATAGCCCAACATTTGTATCGCCAGTGGTAGGCGAGACGTTGACCAGTCGAACGTTTCCGTCACACGTGTCCGTTCGCCCGCCGGTTCCAACTGGTACCTCCATCTATGACCGCCAAAGTGCCCCCACGCGATCAAGCGACCTTCCTCAAATTCGTACACTCGGCTCTTAATCCGATATGGGATCCCAAATCGCATCTTCATTATGAACGTGCTACCGAGCGCCAGTCGGCTTTGCTCTCCCACATGGCCTCGCACAGTGCCTGACCCGTCAATCGCGGCGTGTTTCGAAGGATCCACCAGGACCTCGAAAATCATCGGTGCCTCGCACGAAATGAGACGTTCACGACTGATAGAACGGCGGGTCATCTTCAGAACCTAGCGTGCAGCGGATCACCCATCGCTACGTCCCGGATTTGAGCAAACCTTCAGGTATCGGGCCTCGTCCACGGTTGACGCCGCCGTCACGATCAATAAAAATCCATGCAGGTTGAGAAGAAACGCCGTAGTAATCCCAAAGACTCTGGTCGGTATCTTCAATTTGGGGAATGGCACCGAGCGAGTGACGTTCAATAAATAACTCATATGCCCGAGGCGCATCACGACCGGGGATACCGACAATGGCGATGCCGCCTTGCTTTGCTAGAGCGGCGACCGCCGCTGCCTCCCTATTGCAAGTTCCTCACCATGGTGCCCAGAACCACAAGAGAACGTCTCTTCCCGCCAGCGACGCAGGGTCGAACGTCGCTCCATTCAGAGTCGGGCGCTCAAGGACGGTCAACAAGACAGGCACGCCCGTCCGTACTATTCCAAGCGACGCAGACTCCTCATCAGGAAGCGACTCTTGCTGCTTAACCGTTGACACAACTACATCACGAGTCGTAACCGACACCATTGCTCCGCCGAGCACCGCAGACGCGTTATCGCCAGAACAGGCGCCTAGGCTCATGATCAACAGGCACAGCCATGCGTTGTAAAGGAGTGCTCTCACCATCCAAAGGCTATGTGTCTGAGGCGGTGAGAACAGTAGATTCAGCAGACGTGAACACTCGAGCTTTGATCATCGCCACCCTCGCGACAGGACTAGTGATCCTCATTGCGTTCGCCGCACAGGTCCTCATAGCGGTGTAGGCCGCCACCGCACTCAACACCCAAACTGAGGGGAGTCTGTCATCTAGCGCGGATACGATTGGCCTCAGAATGACTTCAAACCATTTCGATCTCGTAGTTGTAGGTGGAGGACCAGCAGGATATGCAGCTGCATTATCCGCGTCATCATCAGGCCTCAGCGTCGGCCTGGTCGAACGAGACGTCCTAGGAGGGACCTGTTTGCATCGCGGGTGCATCCCGGCCAAGGAACTCCTCGAAACGGCGAACGTGCACCGCACCGTTAGCCATGCAGGGGAATTTGGTGTCCTCACATCGCCACCGACACTCGACTTCGCAGCCTCACAATCCCGAAAAGATGCCGTCATCGCGCGCCTGTTCGGCGGAGTGAACAAACTCCTAGAAAACAAAGAAGTGACTGTTTTCTCCGGGACAGGTCAACTGGTACCCAGCAGAACAGTACGGGTGCAACACAGTGACGGAAGCGAACAAACACTCACCGGAGACTCAGTTCTCCTAGCAGCAGGATCTGTCCCGCGCACCATTCCGGGTTTTGAAATTGACGGCGAGATCATCCTGACTTCGACCGAAGTCCTCGAACTCGAAGCGCTACCCACCAGTGCGGCCATTATCGGTGGCGGAGCAATTGGTTGCGAGTTCGCCTCAATGCTCTCGGACTTTGGAACTGAGATAACCATTCTGGAATCAATGAGTCAACTCATCCCCGGCGCCGACAGCGATGTAGCCGCCGCCTTGCAACGGTCATTCAAAAAGAGAGGAATCACCACGATGACCGACGTCGTGGTCAAGAGCCACTCTCCCCATGCCAAAGGAACCACCGTTCATCTTGACAACGCGACAAACATAGATGTGGAAATGGTGATCGTGTGTGTCGGCAGGAGGCCTTTCCCAGACCACCTCGGGCTCGAAGGAACCTCGATAGGAGTTGACGAACGTGGCTTTGTTGAAGTGGATGACCTGTGTCGCACTGCCGAAGAGCGGGTGTACGCGGTTGGCGACTTGATAGCTACGCCCCAACTTGCGCACATCGGCTTCGCCGAAGCGATGCTCGCCGTTCGCGACATGCTCGGGGAAAACCCAACCCCGATTGACTATGCCAAAGTGCCTTGGGCCATTTATTGCCATCCCGAAGTTGCTTTCGCCGGCATGACCGAAGAACAAGCGTTAGACGCAGGCCATGATGTGGTCGTGGCGCAGCATCGCTTCGCTGGAAACGCTCGGGCCATGATCGTCAACGAAACCGAAGGCCTTGTCAAAGTCGTCGCCGAACGGCGCCCTGACGGCAGCTCGGGACAGCTGCTCGGAGTTCACCTTGTCGGTCCGTGGGCGACGGAACAACTCAGCCAGGGCTACCTAGCGGTCAACTGGGAAGCAACAATCGACGAGATCGCCGAATTTATTCAACCTCACCCCACCTTGTCAGAACTATTCGGTGAGGCCGTCTTAGACCTCGCCGGGCGAGCGCTCCACAGCTAGAGCCATGACTCTTGTCGACATCGAGCTCCCTCAACTGGGGGAAGCAGTAGAAGAAGGCACAATCACCCGCTGGTTCAAACAAGTTGGCGACACGGTCACCGTCGACGAATTGCTTTATGAAGTTTCAACAGAAAAAGTTGACGCTGAGGTTCCGTCACCAGTCACCGGAACCATCATCGAACTCAAAATAGGGGAAGGGGAGACAGTCCCAGTAGGGACCGTCCTAGCAGTCGTCGAAGGTGAACTAGCAACCACTGCCCCCCGACCCGTCAACTCAGTGAAAGACAGCCCGACCAAACCCCAATCGGACCCAACCTCGACAGGAACGAACCAAGCCTCAAAACGACGCGATACTCAAGACAAGACCAGCGACCGCCGCCTCCTATCGCCCGTAGTTCGGCGCCTGATGAAAGAACATGGGATTGATGCAACACAACTCCAAGGAACAGGTCGGGGAGGCCGCATCACCAGAAACGATGTACTCAACCTCATTGACGAACGTCACCGCGACGAATCGACACCCCCCGACCCCGCGACACACACCGAGACCGACCAGCGAGTCGCCGGCGAATCACACTACGTAGCCTTCAACAGCATCCGACGGGCCACCGCTGACCATATGGCCCGCTCGGCTCAGTCCTCTCCCCACGCAATGACAGTCATGGAAATCGATTACGAGAACGTCGAGAAGGTGAGATCAGCGCATCGGGAAACCTGGCGAGCTGAACACGGCTTCAGCCTCACCTATCTACCCTTCATCATTCGCGCAGTGGTCGAAGCCCTTGAAGAATGGCCCTACCTCAACGCTTCAGTAGAGGACGAAGGGCTGAGAGTTCACCATGACATCAACATAGGGATCGCAGTAGACCTCGATCACGACGGATTGATTGTTCCCGTCGTTCGACACGCGGACGGCCTCAGACTCGAAGCACTAGGCCTCGCAGTCAACAACCTGGCATTGGGCGCACGAAACCGGCGCCTCAACTTGGACGACATCAGCGGCGGTACGTTCACTATCTCCAATAACGGAGCTTTCGGTACCTACACGACCGCGGCGATCATCAACCAGCCTCAAGTCGCAGTTCTTTCTACCGACGGCGTAACACGACGCCCCGTCGTGATAACCGATCGATTTGGCAACGAAAGCGTCGGCATCCACTCCGTAGGTCACTTAGCGATGGCTTGGGACCACCGGGCCTTCGATGGAAGTTACGCTGCTGGCTTCCTCGCAACCATCAAAGGTGCCATCGAAAATCGAGACTGGGAAGTAGAGCTGTAGATGCTGCGAGTCCGCTGGCTCGGACGAGTCGCCTATCAAGAGTCACTTGACCTTCAACGCCAACTCTTCAACAGCAGTCCCGACGACCACCTTCTACTCGTAGAACACCAACACGTCTTCACTGGCGGGCCCAACGCCAACTTGTCAAACCTTTTGATCGAACCAACCTCCATTGGAGCCACATACGAGCCAACAGACCGTGGCGGCGACATCACTTACCACGGACCGGGACAACTCACCGGCTATCCCATCCTTTCCTTGCCGGGAAGACGAGGAGGAGGAATAGCGGAAACGAGAACCTACGTCGCCAAAATCGAAGAAATACTGATCGCTGCACTTACAGACGTAGGTCTGCCCAACTGCGGTCGCATAGATCGCTATCCAGGGGTGTGGGTCGATCCCAATGGCACATCTCCCCGAAAGATCGCAGCTATCGGTGTCCGACTACGTAGAGGACGCACCATGCACGGTTTCGCCCTAAACGTCAGCACCGACCTTTCATGGTTCGACCGAATCATTCCCTGTGGAATAGGCGATCTAGGGGTCACCAGTCTGCAAGCTCAAGGACTAAAGGTGTCCATGGAGAGCATGGTCAAAGCAGTCGTGAAAAGAGCAATTGACGCCTGGGGCGCCGATGGACACGACCAGGCACACGTCGTGTTTCGAAATGCAAAAACAAATCTGATGACGCTCTCCGGTGAAGATCACCGCCAACACCTCGAAATCGAAGACTCAGCGGTCAACGAAAAAAGTCGCGAAACCACCAAACGTCGGCAACGACGCCTCGATGATGCGGGTGTCACCGAAGGGCTATCGATCACTCAGAGAAAACCACCCTGGATGAAGGCACGACTCGACATGAACGACGGATACCGCCGCGTACGTTCAACGCTACGTCCAATGAACTTGGCGACAGTTTGCGAAGAAGCAGGATGCCCTAATATCTACGAATGCTGGGGCGAAGGCACCGCCACCTTCTTGATCAACGGCACAAGATGCACCCGCGCCTGCGGCTTCTGCCTAGTCGACACCCGACGACCCAAACCACGTGACCAACAAGAACCTCACCGAGTCGCGGAAGCGGTCACCACTATGGGTCTGTCCCACGTGGTGCTTACCGCGGTCGCTCGCGACGACCTTGACGACGGGGGCGCAATCGGATTTATCGACACCGTCAGCGCCATCAAATCCTGCAGTTCCGACATAACCGTCGAAACCCTGATACCCGACTTTGGGGGGCAAGCTGAACCCCTTCAGGCCCTCATCAACGAAAAGCCAGATGTACTCAACCACAACCTCGAAACTGTCGCCCGACTGCAACGCGCCGTCCGACCCAACGCAGGGTACGCCCGAAGCTTGACAGTCCTCGCGCGAGCCAAAGCCCTCGGATCAATCACCAAATCCGGCCTAATCGTTGGCCTCGGCGAAACCGATGACGAACTGACGAGCGCTCTCGCAGATCTAGCATCGGTAGGGACGGACGTTGTCACTATTGGCCAATATCTCAGGCCGACCAGTGGACACCTACCCGTCCACCGATGGGTAGAACCGACGACCTTTCAAATGTGGGCCGAAAAAGGTTACGAAATGGGTATACATCACGTCGAAGCTGGTCCCCTTACCCGCTCAAGCCACAAAGCGGCCGCGGCCGTTCGCGGACTGTTGCCCACTCCCTAACTTTGATCATCACCTAGATACACTTCGAAGAATGGCAGCAGGTCCGCAGCTTGACGCGGCAACAGTATTGCTGCAATGGGCGACCGGCGGACTCCTGTTCTGCTGGGTTACCACCCGCCGACGCGAGGTTGGCTCTGGATACGGGTGGTTGCTAAGGGCAAGCTATTCAGCGATCGCTGCTCTCGCCGCGATCGCTGGTTACGGCTGGGCATCGGATCCGATTCGCGACGCAGCCTCGATCGGAGTTGCAGCGGTCGCCGCTTTCACACTGTCACTGTCAGTTGTTCGACGACGAGTCGGAGTTTCGGCCGAAAAAACCCTCCAGCACGAATTCACTCAGGCCAACGTTGATTGGACAGAAACCGGACCCAACCTCCACCACGATGATCACTCAGGCACAGAATTTGATCCACGCTGGGACCTGGGTGCTCCCATCATCGGGCTGATTGGATTAATAGCGGCTGGTCTTAGTGGCGGCGGCAACGAACTCCTACAGACAGCACGAATTCTTGTTGGCGCGGCATTTCTGGGGGCAGTCACCGACGCAATGCTCTTAGGTCATTGGTATTTGGTGCAGCCTGGACTAAGAAGAGAACCACTGCTCGAGCAAGTCTCCTGGCTCGGAAAAATCTGGCCACTCGAGGTAAGCCTCCTACTTTTCCCGACGGGCATGTGGTCGGTCCTTTCAGGCGCGATAGATGACGGTTACGGAGGGATGCTCGGATGGTTCTGGGTCGCATGCGCTCTAATGACCATCGTCTTAATCTTGGTTACCCGAGCAGCACTGCGTGAACGCCAGTACGCCGCGGTCATGGCCGCCACAGGCCTTCTGTATCTCGCCATTTTGACCGCATTTGGGACCGACTTAATAGCCCGACTGGTGCTCGAAATCTAAATGGCTGCTCGCATGTCCAAAAGCAGTACTTGACAGGCGCCCACCACCGAAACCTTTAGCGACCCTTCCACTCAGGAGGCCGCTTCTCGCGGAAAGCCTCGACCCCCTCCTGCGCATCATCGCTGGTGCCAACAATCCTTCGAATGCTTTCACCCATTCGAACCGCCTCGTTCCAAGCCATTCGCTGTGAACGGGTAGCGACTTCTTTGACAGCTCGCACTGCGAGCGGGGCGCCCTGACACAGACGCTCAGCCAGGGAGCGAGCCTCATCGAGGAGGTCATCATGTGGAACCACGCGCCAGGCCAAACCGATATCGGCTGCTCGATGAGCATCGATGTTGTCTCCGGTGAGCAAGATCTCCATCGCATCTGCCCATGCCACCTTGGACGGAATCCTCATAGATCCAACAATGGTTGGCACTCCCACCTTGACTTCCGGCATACCGAACACCGCACGGTCTGAAGCCAAGAGAAAATCGGTGGCAATAGCTCCAGTCAAGCCATACCCGATACACGCACCGTTGACAGCGGCAATCGTCGGTTTCCAAAGCTCCAAACCGCTTTCAAAGCTGTTAATTGTAGGAATTTCAAAATAGCTTCCCGACCAAGTGCCAGCCGAATTTCCCTGGCCCGGACGCAAATCAGCTCCAGCACAAAATGCTCTTCCAGCACCGGTCAAAATCGCGACCCATGCATCGGGATCGTTATAGAACTCCAACCATGCCGCGTTTAGGCACTCCCGCATCGCCCCATTGATGGCGTTCAGAGACTCCGGCCGGTTATAGGTAATCGTCGCGATATGGCCATCAAGTTCGTAGGTAGCTTCGTTGCTCATAAGTTCTGTTCCACATCCAATGTCAAAAATTTTTTGGTGACGATTAATCACCCGCCCTCGTGTCTAGTCCATTCGTCCACCACAATGGGGAAGTGCGACTGGTCATCCAGATCCCCTGCTTCAACGAGGCCACAGCGTTGCCGGCAACCCTGGCCGATTTACCGCGGAATGTTGACGGCTTCAACGAAGTGCTGTGGCTAGTCATTGACGATGGTTCCACCGACGCGACCTCAGAAATCGCGAAAACGCACGGCGCAGACGTTGTCGTCAAACTCACCCAAAACAAGGGCCTCGCGGTGGCGTTCCAAGCGGGCCTTGATGCGTCTCTGCAACTCGGCGCTGACGTCATCGTCAACACGGATGCGGACAACCAATACTCGGCGGCCGACATTCCGCGCTTAGTCGAACCCATTCTCCAGGGAAACGCAGACCTCGTCATCGGTACGCGAGACATCGCCAACCACAGCGAGTTCTCGGCCCTAAAAAAATGGTTGCAGCGAATCGGATCCTGGGTGGTTCGGCAGGCCTCAGCCACCGAAGTCTCTGATGTCACTTCAGGATTTCGGGCGTACAGCCGCGAGGCAGCACTCCAGGCAAATGTAGTTTCGCAATTTACCTATACCCTCGAAACTCTCATCCAAGCTGGACGCTCTGACCTGGCAGTAGCCGACATACCCATTAACGTCAATCCAACAACTCGACCTTCACGACTCTTTCGCTCGAAGCGTCAATACGTCCGAAGGTCCGCAGGAACAATCTCGCGGGTATACGCCATGCACCAACCTCTCCGAGTCTTCAATATTCCAGCAGCCATATTTGGGGTCGTCGGCCTGATCCTCTTTGGGCGCTTCGGATGGTTCTACCTCACCAGCGGGGGAGAGGGCCACGTGCAGTCGCTCATTGTTGGAGCCGTCTGCTTATTAATGGCGGTGCAGATGTTGATGTTAGGAGTTCTCGCAGATCTGTTGAGATCTAACCGCGTCATAGGTGAAAGAGTTCTCCGACGCGTCCGCAATATCGAACTCACAATTGCGCCCCAAACGAATTCCCGGGTCGAACCTCCTCACGAGAGCTGACCGGGAACACGGTTCCGGCTGGCCGCCCACGCAAGCAGCAGCAGCATTAATAGCGACGTCACCGATACCGCGACCCCAGCCCCCAAACCCGGGGGCTCATACACCAGGGTGACAACACTCAATCCCTTTGGAACCGCCACTCCTACCAAAGCATGATCAGCATGGACCAGAGCGCCCGACACACCGTTCACCGTCACTGACCAACCAGTTTGCATAGCGTCAGCAATAACAAGCCACCCAGGACCCGTGCTGGTCAACGAAATCTCGAGACTGTCAATCTGATCGTCCACTTGGTGAATAACAGCGGTCGCACCCTCGGGATCAGTTAAATGGTTGGACTGCTCTGACAGCACCACCACCTCAGATGGAAGTGGTGTCTGTAAGGCGGAGATGCGCTCACCCTGATCAGGTACAACTATCGCGTCTGACGCGAACCGGACTCGCTGCACCGCGTCAAGATTCTCCCAAATTGCCACATCGTCGGCGTAAGCCAAACGCAAACCATCAGATACAGGGGCCATGCCATGCAACACAGGCGCTCCAAAGTCATCTGTGCGCACCGACATGGTTCCGTCATCACCATCGAGCCGTAATCGCACCAATGCCTCTCCACCAACAGGCAAATCCTCTGCGGCGACGGGAACCCAGTGTCGTCCAGCCGGAAGGAAGCCACGCACATGTCGACGGCCCACTCGAACCATTCCATCAGGCCCCACGATTTCTACTCTCAGTCTCGCTGCGAGATCAGTCGTGACAACATCTTCGGTTACCTCGAATTCAATGCCTCGAACAGGTTGTGATTTCACAGCAATCGTTAAAGGACTTCCAGAATCGATCCGTGTTGCAGTGGTTCCTTGAGAAAGCTCGAAGGAACTCCCCGGCAAAGGAAAATCGACTTGCGTCACCAACCAACGAACAGCCATTCGATCCAAAATGGTGGACTTCAAGCGATCGACATCAAGAAATTCCAGAAACGAGAACGTGTAAGAGCGATCGAGCGCTTCCGGGTCGACCGCAATTAGCAAATCTCGCCATGTGGGCTGATGAAAAACGTGACCGGTGACCGTTCGGATCCCGTAATGGGTGGTGGTCCCCGCATACAACGCCAAATCGTGAGTAGCGACTCGGTCCCCGACGGCTTCAGTCGCGAGAAAATCATGAGCGGGCGTCGACGGATAATGACGTTCAGGAACTTCCGAGGGCCAGAACGGAGAAACGAAGAGAAGTATTTCAACAGCCGCCACTGCAGCTACCACCACGGGCAAAGAGCCCTTTAGTTGGGTGTGACCCCGCGCCGCGATGCATCCAATTACAACGGCCGCCGCAGCGAGAGCGATAACTACCGGGCGGACAACCGCCGACAGGTGACCTTCCTCAGCCGCGCGTCGCAACACGTGCCAAACACCGAAAACAGCGATCGCAGAAGCGGCGACTAATGCCGGGAAACGTAGCTGACTCAGCCGACCCCTCACTTGGCTATCGTCAAGCCGGTCGGATGAGGTGACTGCCTCCAGGCCCAACCCGACCAAGATCGCCAAGAGCAGCAACCAAATCGAACGCATCCGGCCAACGAAATTGCTCTCAAACACCGGCAAATTCTGTGCCAAAGCTAAAAGAGGTCCTCCAGCAAAGATCAGCAATGTCGTCACCGCTAGCAACCCGCCCGTGATAGCGGTGGTTGAACGGCAAACCGACGGCGAAGGTCGCCGACAAATCGCTGCCACCACCAACACCAAAGCCCCGGCTCCAAGAAAAACAGAACTTTCGATGTAGTTACGATCGCCGTAGAAAAACCCTTGAGCGTGAGAACCAAAGGCCGTTGGTATCGCCGCGGTCGCCATTAACGACGGCGACAAGTGATCGACAGAAGTCTGCACACGATGACTTAAATCGGTTCCGCCTACCTGATGAAGAAACGGCAGAAGTTGCCACGCGGCCAAGCCAGCTCCCAAAGCCACCGACCCTCCAGCAGCGCCTATTAGACGAACCGTCCGCCGATCAGATCGAGATTGGGTCAAACAGCGCAAGAGAAGCCAGACCAGCATCAGAGCGACTCCCCAAGCAGTAAGTGCCGGAAAACCGGCCAGCAACATTGAGGCTGTCACTAGAGATATCGCTACGCATGACGAAAGATCACGTCGACGCAGCAATCGTTCCGCTGCCCAAAGAAGCCACGGCAAATATGCCCCCACATGACTCTGAGGCCAATTAGTCCACACGGTCTGAAATCCACTGAATGAATAAACGAAACCGGAGACCAGCGACGCGGCCTGAGACACCCCAAGTCCGCGCAACAGCAGGAACATTCCGGCTATCGCAACCGACAATTCCGCAAGTTTTATCCACGCGGGAGCCACACGATCCGGCAACAGAAGAAACGGGAGATTCAGAGGGTCGAAAAGGCCTTGGTGGGGAACTGATGCGAGTGGAGTGCCGCCCGCCGGAAACGGATTCCACATGGCGACGTCACCATCTAAAAGCCTGCGGTGAAACAATTCTTGCGCTGGGAACCCAGAATCCACAGGGTCTGCTACCGGAATGGACGTGAGCTCAAGATCTATCGGCTGACTTTCGTTCCACGGTGCCCACCGCAACACCGTGTCCGAACGCAGAAATGTACGCGCGCCAGTTAACGGCAACCCCAAGCTAATTATCACGGTGAGAGCGACAATCCCCAGCGTCCAACGAGTGGCCCTACTGACGCGTCTTTCCGTCACCCCAATATCGATCTTTCGCAATAGGTGCGATACGGCGAACCGGGCATCGTTTCGATCGTCTGAGCTATCTCACGGGCCGAAACGAAACCCATATGGAACGCGACCTCTTCAAGGCACGCGACCTTCAACCCCTGCCGTTTCTCAATTGCGGCAATGAAATTGGAGCTATCTAGCAGGCTCTCATGAGTGCCTGAATCCAGCCAGGTGATGTCCCTTCCCAACTTCACTGCACGCAGTTCGCCATCATTCAGAAAACTCAGGTTGAGGTCAGTAATCTCCAACTCACCTCGCGCACTCGGCTGAAGGTCTTTAGCTCTAGACACAGCGGTGCCGTCATAAACGTAGAGACCAGGGACAGCAAGATCGCTTCGAGGATGGTCAGGCTTTTCCTCAATGGATAGCACGGCGCCGGCCTGGTCGATTTCAATTACTCCGTAGCGCTGCGGATCATCTACGGGGTATCCCCAGATAACAGCCCCTCGGTCGAAAGTCGCCACTTCGTCGTCCAATCCAATAGGCCCATGAAAAATATTGTCACCCAGGACCAAGGTGAACGGCTCATCACCAATGAAGCTCTCGCCAATCACCACGGCCTGTGCAATCCCGCCGGGCGCTGGTTGCACCCCGTAGGAAAGCTCGACTCCCCACTGGCGACCGTCACCCAGTGCCTCGCGAAACGCGGGTAGATCATTGGGAGTAGTGATGAGGTGAATCTCCCTGATGCCGGCACTCATCAGCGTCGCCAACGGGTAATAAATCATTGGTTTGTCATAAACAGGCTGCAGCTGTTTGCTTGAAACCCGACTCAAGGGAAACAAACGGGTTCCCGCGCCACCGGCAAGCATCATGCCCCTCATCAACACAACCCCGGCATACCGTCGCTAATCACGTTTACCAGTCTGGCGCAGCTATAGCCCACGAGTGCATCGGCACCATCAATCGATGACGACAACAACGTCGCCTGCACCAACTGTGTCGCCTGGACCGACCTTCACTTCCTTCACCGTCCCCGACTTATCAGCGTTAATGTTGTTCTCCATTTTCATAGCTTCTAACACCACGACAGGTTCACCTTCGCTCACCTCTTGTCCGACTTCGACGAGGACCTTGACAATCGTTCCTTGCATAGGAACAGTGACCTGACCCGAACCGGCCCCAGCTCCACCCGTGTTGGAAGCCGAACGACGAGCTTTCGAGGGTTTCTGACTTACGGTAACGCCAGCTGACTCTGGGACCCAGGCCGCGACCTCAAACCGCTTGCCGTTCACCTCAAGAACGACATCTTTGCGAACCAGCGCATCCTCTTGATCGACGTCGCCTTCAACCACTTCGGATTTCCCTGTGACCTCCGTTAGGTCAAGCGATTCCTCAACCCATTTGGTGCTGTGCTCTCCGGATTGAAAATCGGGACTGGCCAAAATGACTTCATGGGCGCTGGCGGTAGTTGCAATTCCGCCTACCTCTAACTCGACTAGAGCACTACGCATCCGCTCGATAGCGGTCTGCCTATTTGATCCCCACACAATGAGCTTGCCTACCAAGTTGTCGTAGAACTGCGAAACAGCGTCCCCAGCTTCATACCCGCCGTCCCAACGAACACCGAAACCCTGCGGAAGCTTCAAACTCGTAATTGTTCCCGGCGAAGGAAGAAAACGCCCACCCGCCGGATCTTCAGCGTTAATTCTCACTTCGATGGCGTGACCGCTGCAGTGAACGTCACCTTGGGTAAATGACAGCGACCGACCCGCAGCAACATGTATCTGTTCTCTCACCAGATCGATTCCCGACACCAACTCACTCACCGGGTGTTCCACCTGCAACCTGGTGTTCATCTCCAAGTAGTAAAACTCGCCGTCTTGAAACAGAAATTCGACAGTGCCAGCGTTGGTGTAACCGCAGCCTTTCGCAACCGCCACTGCCGCTTCGCCCATCGCTTGCCGGACATCCTCAGGAAAATTAGGTGCCGGGCTTTCTTCAACAAGTTTCTGGTGCCGTCGCTGCGCAGAACAGTCGCGTTCCCCAAGCCAAACTACGTTGCCCTGTTGATCGGCAATGATCTGCATCTCTATGTGCCGAGGCCACGTCAAATAACGTTCCACGTAGCACTCGTTGCGTCCGAAAAAACTTTCTGCTTCGCGTTGAGCCGACTCCAAAGCAGCGTCGACATCTTCGGGAGATGACACCACCTTCATTCCACGACCGCCACCTCCGTAAGCAGCCTTGATGGCAACCGGATAACCATTCTCTGCACCGAAGTTGCGAACCTCATCTGGATGCTCAAGTATCTCTGTGGTTCCAGGCACTCCCTTGACACCCACTTTTTCAGCGGCAAGTCGAGCCGAAATCTTGTCTCCCATTACCTCAATGGCCTCGGGTGGCGGACCGATGAACGTCACACCAAGTTCGGTAATGGCCCGAGCAAAGTCGGCATTTTCGCTATAGAACCCATAGCCAGGATGAACTGCATCAGCCCCGCACTGCTCGATCACATCCAGAATGGCCGAAGTATTCAAATACGAATCGGCCGCAGTCTCACCGCCGAGCGCATATGCCTCGTCAGCGAGCCGAACATGCAACGCATTGCGATCCAGTTCGCTATACACCGCCACACTGGTGATACCCAACTCGCGGCACGTCCGAATAACCCGTACAGCTATTTCTCCACGATTAGCAATCAGAATCTTCGAGAACACGAATTTCGCCTTCCGAGCACGGACGTACGATCTGCAATCGTGCCACAATCCAACGCTTCTTCCCATCTGACCGATTTTCTTTCTGAAATAACACCACTTTGAGGTAAGTACGCTCAGGCCTGTGGAAAGCCACCAATTTGACGCGGTGAAGGGAACTCGCTTCCAAAACGTTACTTGGATCTCCGAGATTCCCTCCACAAACACCGCCCTACTCGAACTTGCGCGAAATGGAGGAAATGAAGGCGAGGTGCTCATCGCTGATCTTCAAACACAAGGTCGAGGCCGAAGAGGCCGCGTTTGGACAGCGCCATCAGGAACATCTCTAATGATGTCCATTCTTCTTCGCCCACCGCGAAATTCGCTTCCGGTGCAGAAAGCGTCGCTGGTTACCTCGGCCCTTGCCGTCGCCACAGTGAAAGCAGTGACTGACACCACGAAGGTCAAACTGACCATCAAATGGCCCAACGACCTCGTCGTCAATGATTCGACCGACACCCCGGGCGACCCCGGATATCGCAAGGTGGCAGGCATCTTGACAGAAACCCTCATCGACGAAGCGCAGATTTCAGCCCTGGTCGTAGGCATGGGACTCAACACAGGTTGGGGACAGGTACCGGCCGAACTGGAACTAGTGGCTTCGAGCCTCGACTTGCTGTCTCACTCGTCCATTGACCGACCACGGTTGGCGTACGGCATCCTTCGACACTTTGAGAACCATTATTCGAACCTGCTAGAACCAGCAGGCAGCGAAAACCTCCTACGAGAAGTCCGACACCACTCAAGTACTCTGGGACGGCGCGTACGCCTCCACCTTGATCACTCTCGAGAAAAGCGGACCCTCGAAGGACACGCAGTTGATCTAAACGGCAACGGCGAACTTGTCGTCAAAACCGACCTAGGTGATCTGCGAACCGTATCCACAGCCGACGTAGAACACCTGCGGTTCGAGGCGCGCTGACCGGCGACCCGAACTAAGCAATACCCTAGATCTACATGGCTGAGGTGCTCGCATCCGAAAACATTTCAGGTGTTTACGTCGTAACACCTGAGGTATATGGCGACGAACGCGGATTTTTCGTCGAGACGTACCGACGTGAATGGATCCCGCAGGGCTCACGAGAAATGATTCAGGCCAACCGAGGAGACCGACAAAGCGGATGCATCGTAGGTTTGCATTATCACCTCCACCAAGCCGACTACTGGTACGTACCCTTCGGAACTGTCCGCGTTGTTCTGCATGATCTGCGATCTGGATCGCCCACCGAAGGCGCCACCCAACACACAGACCTAGATGGAACCCAACATCGCGGCATTTATATACCGCCCGGCGTGGCACACGGATTTTCGACCCTGACCGACGCGACCATCACCTACCTAGTCGACAACTACTACAACCCAGCTGACGAACTAGGAGTGGCTTGGGATGATCCTGAAATTGGAGCCGACTGGGGATTGAAAGACCCCACCCTGTCCTCTCGAGACCAATCGAACCCTCTTCGAAACGAGATTAACGACGCGGTTCGACCCCACTACGGTCTACGAAACTGATCGCACAATGAAAGTTCTTGTCACCGGCGGCGCCGGCTTTATTGGCTCTAACTTTGTGAGGTTTTTGTTAGCCAACAGCGACGACGAGATCACCGTCATCGATTCGCTTACCTACGCAGGTAGCAAAGACACGATGACCGATTTCGCCGAAAGCCCACGTGTGCAATTCATCGAAGGTGACATCTGCGACCGCGAACTCGTGACCTCCGCCATGGACAACCACAATGCTGTTGTTCATTTCGCTGCAGAGAGCCACGTTGATCGTTCCCTTAACAGTTCCGATCGCTTCATAACGACAAACTGTCTGGGCACCAACGTCATGTGTGACGTCGCCAATGAACTCGAAATATCTCGGTTCGTCCATATCTCCACCGATGAAACATACGGCTCCCTCACCCAAGGTTCATTCTCAGAAAAAGACCGCCTCGAACCAAGCAGCCCTTATTCAGCATCAAAAGCTGGTTCAGACCTGATTGCCCTCGCTCATCACAACACCTATAACTTGCCAGTCATCATCACCCGCTCGTCAAATAACTATGGGCCGTTCCAGTTCCCCGAAAAGCTGATACCCCTTTTTATTACCAACCTTCTGGACGGATTGACGGTCCCTCTATACGGCGATGGCGCCAACATTCGAGATTGGATTCATGTCGACGACAACTGTGCCGCTATCGATTCCGTTCTCCGAGCGGGAAAGACTGGACAGATTTACAACATCGGCGCCGGAAATGAGATATCGAATCTAGAACTGACGGAAATACTCATCGAACTCTGCGATCGTGACGACTCTGCAATTGAGCGCGTCGCCGACCGACTGGGGCATGACTTCCGATACTCCGTGGACTCGAGCTTGGTTCACGATCTGGGTTGGAAACCAAGAATTGACCTTCATTCGGGGCTCGAAGCAACTGTCCATTGGTACCGCGACCACGAAACCTGGTGGCGGCCCAAAAAGGCATGAAACCTGTGACGCTCACCAACGCCATGGCCTCTGCTTCTAGATACGCCCCTCTCGTAAGGAACTTCGCGAGACGGGAACTCAAAGCAAGATATAAGAGGAGTCTTTTGGGCTGGACGTGGTCATTACTTAGCCCCCTATCAACCATCCTTGTTTACAGCCTCGTCTTCTCAGTCTTCTTTCGAGCTTCGCCGCCACCCGCAGGAAACGGCACACAAAACTTCGCCCTTTTCTTGTTCACCGGTTTGGTCATCTGGTTGCTTTTCGCCGGCATGATCAACGGCTCTATGGGTTGGCTCAGTTCTGTAGGCGACCTCCGACGAAAAGTCTTCTTTCCGCCAGAGACAGCAATTTTTGGTAGCGCCGTCGCCCTCGGAGTTCAATCCGCTATCGAGGCCGGAGTTCTCCTACTGGTCATGGTTTTGATAGGCAACGTAGGTTTACCGACGTTGTTACTGCCGCTCGTCCTGGTGCTGGCAGGGCTCTTTGGTCTCGGAATCGGATTTTTTGTATGCGTGTTGAATACCCACTACAGAGACGTGCAATATCTCGTCGGAATTGTCATCAACGCCGTCTTCTTTCTCGTGCCCATCGTCTATCCAATTGGCATCATCCCGGAACGACACTGGGGTATACCCATACGGAAGATCGTCGAGTGGAACCCAATCAACCAGTTTGTTGCTGCCGCCCGAGATTCGGCTTATTTGGTTGAATGGCCGAGCGCGACCCGATGGCTCGCTTTAGTCATCTACTCCACCGTTACCTTCACTCTGGGCTGGCGATTTTTTGCACGGCGCTCAATGCAACTGAGTGAGGACATGTGAACGCCATCATCTCAGCTCGCGACCTGTCCAAGCGCTACCGGGTGCATCGCGACCGCCCTCACTCGCTGAAAGAGGCCGTCGTACGAAAAGGAAGAAACCGCTCCATTCGAGAGTTCTGGGCCCTACAAGACATTTCCCTCGAAATAAGGCGCGGCTCCTTCTTCGGCCTGATCGGACACAACGGATCCGGCAAAACCACACTGCTCAAACTCATGGCTGGGATACACGAACCCACCAGCGGACATCTCGCAGTCGACGGTCGAGTATCAGCACTCCTCGAACTCGGGTCGGGCTTCCACCCTGAACTCAGCGGCAGAGAAAACATCTACCTAAATGGAGCAATTCTTGGCTTGACTCGAAAGGAAATGAACCTAGCGGTCGACGAAATCATCGAGTTCAGCGATATTGGCGACTTCGTTGACGCACCTGTCAAGATCTTGTCCAGTGGAATGTACGTGCGACTCGGCTTTGCCGTCGCCGTGCATGTCGCACCCGAAATTCTTCTGATCGACGAAGTAATCGCCGTGGGGGACGAAGCCTTCCAGAGAAAATGCCTCGAACATCTATATGAGCTCCGCCGAGCGGGAACCACCATCGTCCTCGTGTCCCACTCTTTGCCGCTCGTCGAGGGATTGTGCGACGAAGTCGGGTGGTTAGACCACGGCAACCTGATGGCCGCAGGAGAAGCAACAGAAGTATGTTGGTCGTACCTTGACGCCGTCAACGCCGCCGAAGCCGAGCACCTCAGAGACGCCGCTGACGATCAGATACACACCGACACTTCGCTCACCGAAATAGAAGTTCGTCGAGGTAGCGGCGATATACGAATCTTTCACGTCGACTATCTGGACGAACAATGGCTCGCCAATCCCTTGCCGCGGTCAGGCAACACTCTCATCATTCGACTTTGGTACGAAGCAGAAAACGCAGTAGCTGACCCTGTCTTTGCAATGAAACTCCACCACGCAACAGGCGTTCACTTGGCATCACCCAATAGCGCACTGCAACACCTAACAACAAACACCGTCGGCCCGGGACGCGGCTATGTGGACTTCATCATGGAAGAACTTGCACTTCTCCCAGGTGATTACCTGCTATCCACCTCAATTACTGACCAAGATCGTATGCATGTTCATGATGCGTGGGAACGGTCCCATTCGCTACGAATAGTTCCCGGTTCCTCTCCCGAACGAGAGGGAATAACAGACTTACGCGGAAAATGGCAACCGCCAGTTCCCCACCAAAAGGGAGCCCCGGGGCATCCGAACCGTTAACGACCACGCGCGACCTTCCGAGCAATGTCCCCGCGTACAATGACCCAAGATCGCAAAGACGGACTATCAACAGATGGTTGGAGCTGCATCGATGGGTTCGATCAAATCATCAACAACTGCTCGTTCGACCGCACACACCTCCGCTGGTAGTGCGCCCGCCGGCCGAGAAGTTCTGCACCTGGGCGTGATTCTTCCGACGGAAGAACGACACCCGGTCGGTTGGCTCGCGACGCGAGCCCTGGGCGCAGAACTCGCTTGGCGCAACGCTCCCACCGAACTCCACTGGTTTGTTCAAGAACCAGGGACCGCACCTTGGATCTATGACGCCGCGACTGTGATCAACAACGTGCCCGAAAATCTTGAGGAACTCAGAGACGAACTAGACGTCGTCGTGGGCTTCGCCAGCGCCAACGAACCACACGATTTCTATGTCAACCCCGCATCTGCGGGAATGACGATGGACCATGCCGTAGCGCTGACTGCGCGCTACTTCACCCCGAGCCTGGTGCAACAAAGCCACCCTGCTCCAACTCTCAGCGAATCAATCCTGGTAGACGTGACAACAAGGCCTTCGGCGGTTATCGCTGCCGAGGTTGCACGGCACGCCCTGTCTAGGTCACTTCCTATTTCGCTTCTCGGCCCATCGGCTGAACAGGCGTACTTCGCGGCGCAACTTGCCCGCCATGAACAAAGCGCTACCGATATTGGAACCGACCTCGATCCCGAACAGTTCGGCGCCGTCATCCAGCAATCTGCTGCCGTCCTCACGAGCGATCCCTCTCTCCATCGCCTCGCCGGAGTGCTTCATGGTCGAAGCGTGCTCCTCGAAACCGATATGGATGACCAATATTTGCAACGTGAGTTGTGGCGTGCCGCATCAAATCTGCCCAACCAACAAACAGCATTTTCTGTCGAAGAAAAGATTGCTCGACTAGCGGAAGTCGTGGAACAAACAGCGTTACTTCGTCTCGGTAGACCGATGTCGAACCGTTCTGTTGAACAAGAAACCGAACGCAACCAGCAACTCATCGCGCTACAGCAAGGGCAAGCAAGTCACTGGATCCAGCAGCGCCGCCGATCACAACGCAACATCGACGAGCTGCGGGCTGCGATAACACAATTAGAAGAGGAACGAGACAGCGCCTTAGCCGACGCAACAACCAGTCGAATGGAGCTCCAACGTCAACACCGTCGACTCAACGAACTAGAAACGCAGGTGGCCCGGCTAGACCAGGGGCCAGCTCGTCTGCCCCGCAGCATTGACTGGCCCAGCGTGATGTCACAAATCGAACGTGACCTCGTAGCAGTTCTTCGCTGGCTTCGCCGTCAACTTGGTCGCTGATGAACCCTCCCCCCGAGAGGTCTGTCACTGTCTTCCTTGATGCGGTCCCGAGGTCAGGTTCAGACCCGATTGCTTGGAGGACAGAACAGATCTGCAAAGGCTTTGCCAACAGCGATGCAGAGACCAACCTCGTTCTTCACGGACCGTTCGACGGCGCGGAAAATATTTATGGCATCCCAATTAATGCCACTGGCCTTCACACCACCAAATGGTGGAGGACGAACGCGAGTGACATTGTCGTCCTATGCGGAGGTGGATCGGCGAAGCGAGCGGCGTCTCTTTGCCGCGTTCATCAACCCGACGCTCGGATCGTTGTTGATGGCTCATGTCTACTGTCGCTCCAGCGACCCGATCTCCCCGACACGCTCGTCACCGACGCGGAACACGCCGGACGTGACACCGTCGCAAGTCTCCGCCGCCAACGTGACCGAGAGTTACTCTCTCTAGCCGACGATGTTTGGGTGTGCTCGAACTCAGAAAGAAACCTAATTGAGGCACTTGGCCATCAGGCGGCGATCCACGTCGTTCGACCACCACAAATACGATTCCCCGCCTCAACGGGCACTCGGCCTCTTCTTCTCGCCGCACCCCATCGCGAATTCGGCGAACCGGACCTAGCCTCCATTCGGTACTTCATTGAACACATAGCGCCGCTTCTCGACCCAAGCATCAACCAACCCCTGCTTGTTACAGAACGCGACTTTGGCGCATGGCACCACCTCACTCACGACATCGAGATCGTTGAAAGAGACGGCCCTCTTGTTGATGTGCTCCAACAAGCGTCGATGATTGTCTTACCGCGCACCATCGGACCCACGGCGTGGACCCAACTGCTAGCCGCTCGAACAGTAGGCATACCGATTGTGGCTACACCACAAGCCGTAGGCCACGTCGACGACCCGCACCAATGGGACCTAGAAATCGTCCACGATTCCGACATCGGCTCCGCGATACTGCGCGCTGCCACCAGGCGGCGATCTCCCGCACGACCCGCCGCCGAAGCCACGGGACTTCAAGAGGCACTCAACGCGCTTGACGTCGTCCCAGCAGCTCACGAACCGGAAATAAGTGAATGGTTGACCTCATCTAGCCCCGGCAGGCGCCACCGCATGGATCTTAAACAGTATCGACGGTCACTCATCGAAGCCCAAACAGACCCTGACACCGACCCAGGAACCCAGTTAGAGAATCGTCCACTCATCTCGATTCTGACCCCCGTGTACAACACCCCCCTAGATGTTCTCAAAGAAACCGTCGCATCGGTTCGGACACAAACCTACGAACGCTGGCAACTGTGCCTCGTCGACGACTGTTCCGACGACGACGCCATCAGAACCCTATGTGGCCAGTTCGCGTCAAGTGATTCGCGAATCCTGTTCGTTGAGCGGAATGAAAATGGGGGAATCGCAGACGCCACAAATACCGCTTTTGATGTGGCAGAAGGAGAATACGTTGCCCTCCTAGACCACGACGACCTACTTCGTCCCGACGCACTCACGGAAGTGGTGCGAGCCATCAACGAATTCCCAGAGGTTGAATTCCTCTATTCAGACGAAGACAAACTCTTTGCCGACGGGTCCTACGACCACAGTTACGCGAAATCCGGCTGGTCGCCAGATCTACACCTGTCATATAACTACGTCTGCCACTTCGCGGTGTTCAGGCGCGATTTGGTGAACAGGATCGGCGGTTGGAGGCGCGGTTTCGATGGCGCCCAAGATTATGACCTTGCGCTTCGTGTCACCGAAAGCACCAACCGAATAGTTCACATACCCCGAAACCTCTACCACTGGCGAGTCTTGCCCGGGTCAACCTCTGGCGGAGTAGACGAAAAATCCGACGCCTGGGCCGCCGGGCAGCGCGCGCTTACATCCGCCCTCGAAAGAAGACGTATAGACGGCAAGATCGAAGAAGGAATTGATCCCGGCACCTACAACGTCAGATATCCAGTAACGGGCCGACCACGCGTAGGAGTCATCATTCCAACTCGGGATCGATACGAACTCATCTCGCGATGCGTGAGCGGCATCGCAGAGTCCACTTCATGGCCCGAAGTTGAAGTGATGGTCATTAACAACGAAAGCACAGACTGCGACACACTCAAATGGATGGACGAACATGATGGGCCAGTCATCGATTACCCACATCAGTTCTCGTACGCCCGGATGATGAACTTGGCAGCAGAACAAATAGATTGTGACCTTCTACTGTTCCTCAACTGCGACATCACAATCACCGACCAGGACTGGATCGACGTCATGATCGGTCACGCGCAGCAACGACGAGTCGGCGCGGTTGGCGCTCGCCTCAGCTTTCCGGATGGACGCATTCAGCACGAAGGAATCACCGTCGGAGTCGGGGGAGTGGCAGTCAACACGAACTCTCGCGGCTATTTCAGCATCGGCAACATTGCACGCAATTCGTGGGCACTTACGGCCGCATGCTTGATGGTTCGTACAGACGTTTTTTGGGAAGTTGGCGGATTCGAGGAACGGCTACGCGTCGCGTTCAACGACGTTGACCTCACCATGCGAATTCATCAACTGGGCTATGACCTCGTGTACCAGCCTCACGCAGCGCTACACCATCAAGAATCGGCACTACGAGGAACTTTGCACCCCCCAGAGGATGAGGACTTCTTCAAGGAACGATGGGGGGACCCATTAAATCAAGACGACCCCTATTACAACCCGAGACTTTCGCGACACGCCCAGTACTACTTCGCGGACGAAGTCAAGCAAGTCTGGCTGCCCCGCGGTCACCCGCTGGCGTGAATCAGCCAACTGCCAGGACAGTCACGCCAGACCCAACCGGCGACCCGAGATTGGCGACGTCACCAAAAGCGGTAACGGCACCCCTCGCATCGACGACCAAATAACCACCAGGTCTGTTAATCAATCCCACCGCATCTACTCGCCCAAGATCGGCAGGCGAACCGAAATAGTCAACCTCGCCTGCGGTATAAACCCGGCCGTCGCAATCAAGAAACAAATAACCGCGACCGTTTGCCTCAGCCGCGAAATCGACAATGCGAACAGCCTCAACCGACTGCTGATCGGCTAGAGCGCCATGAAACGATGCAGTACCAAAGGTGTGTACCCCGCCACGCGCGTCAACAATCCAATAACCATCTGAGCTAGACGTTGGTTCAATCCTTACAGCGCTCGCTGAGCGCTCAGCGACCTGGGGAACCCCATCTAGAAACGCAGCGTTGCCGAAGCTGAATACGCTGCCTTCTAAGTCGATCACCCAGTACCCGACGCCCGTTGGCGAGGCCACAATGTCGACAGGCGGCGCAACGAGATTCAGTGCCCTCAGATCACCCAACACTCTGGCCGTTCCAAACCCCTGAATATGTCCGCTTGATTCAAGAACCAGGCACCCCTGACCATCCCGAGTCGTAGCTATCGCCACGGGGCGAGTCGTGAGATCAATAAACATCTCGCTGACGGCGTCATGAAAGTGCATCAACCGATCATCAGAGGTAAGCATCCAATAGCCGCGCAACGTCACTTCTCGAGCCTATGTGACGTCGGCCTTTGGTCTAGGTCACGGCCCGACTAGTTTGACTACCTAATGAAGATCTACTCCAAGACCGGCGACGACGGCACCACAGCTCTGTTCTATGGCGGCCGAGTCGACAAAGCCTCTGTGCTGCCAATGGCGTATGGAGCGGTGGACGAAGCTCAAGCCGCCATAGGTCTTGCTCGGGCAGCCGCTACCGACCCTGAACTACACGGGCTCCTTACAACACTGTGTCGAGACCTCTACGTAGCCATGGCCGAACTCGCAACACTCCCCGAAAACCGAAGCAAACTTGAGCCAGGGGTAACAAGTGTTACAACAGAAATGGTCACCGCTTTGGAACTGAATATCGACGACATCAGTGACCGATTCCAAGCACCAACCGAGTTCACCATCCCGGGTCAAACAGAACTCTCCGCCCGACTCGACTGGGCACGAGTAATTGTGCGACGGGCTGAGAGAGAAAGTCTCGCAGCGCATCATCAGGACTCTCAGGTGCTGCCGTATCTGAATCGGCTTTCCGACCTTCTATGGACCCTGGCCCGTTGGCAAGAAGGCGACTCGCTGCTGAGTCGCGAACCCTGAATACTGGTCCGGCTCGAGAGGAGAACCATGCCCAACGCATTGGAAATTTCATCGATCACCGTCGTCGCATCAGCAGCTGACGACGACAGCGCTGCCCGAGATCGCCCAATCACCGGAAATGACCTCGAAACTCTTGGAGTCAGCGACAACTTCCTCGCGGCCAGCGGATTCGAGGCAAAGATAGGACAAGCAGCCCTTCTGCCAGAACAAAGTCCCCTAGTTATCGCCATCGGCTTAGGCACCGACGAACTCAGCGCCGCCGACATCCGAACAGCGGCGTCGGCTCTTTGGCGGGCATGCGCACAACTCGAGTCAGTCACCACGTTGCTTCCCTTGATAGCAGCCCCCGCGCTGGGAGCCGAAGTGGCCCTCCAGGCCGTCATCGAAGGGCTCCTCCTCGCTTCCTACAGGTTCGATGAACTCAAAGGAGCGCCCGAGGCCACATCGCAACTCAACCAAGTAACCCTCGTAGCGCCTGACGGCGTTGACGGCGACCTCGTATTAGCAAGGGCAGGCGCGACTGCGGAGGCAATCGCGCTCACGCGAGACCTCGTCAACCGGCCAGGAGGCTCACTTACCGCCACGCAGCTAGCAGACGAAGCAGTCGCAGTTGGTGAATCATCGGGACTCGAAGTGGAACTCTGGGACCGAGAACGACTCGCGAAAGAAGGCTGCGGCGGCATTCTCGGAGTCAACGCAGGATCCTCCGAGGAGCCCCGTCTTGTGCGGCTGACATGGCGCCCAGAAGGCGAAAGTCGCGCCACGCTGCATCTCGTCGGCAAAGGCATCACCTTCGATACAGG